>Ga0315308_1000267_pt1 | contig 28602 bp, 39 predicted proteins | sample TDP3_MG_FD_203078 | JGI IMG/M metagenome (GOLD analysis project Ga0315308, IMG submission 203078) | Freshwater sediment microbial communities from Lake Towuti, South Sulawesi, Indonesia - TDP3 | ecosystem: Environmental > Aquatic > Freshwater > Lake > Sediment | place: Indonesia: South Sulawesi... | reverse complement strand
CGTCTGAATACGAAACATGTAAAAAGTACGAGTCAAAAGGGATACTAGATGAAGCATTTTGGGTGAAAGAGGAAGCAATATGAGAACAAAGCATTGGTTTGAAGTCGATAAGAACGGTCTTGCACAAATTCAAGGAGACAAACCCAAAACTTACATTTTACGTGAACTAATTCAAAACGCTTGGGACGAAGATATTAAGGAATGCGAAGTTACTCTTCAAATGCTAAGTGGCAAAATTAAAGCCACAGTATCCGATGATAGCCCCGAAGGATTTAGAGACTTAACAGATAGTTTCACTTTGTTTAAGGAAACTTACAAACGAAGTGACCCAACGAAAAGAGGTCGGTTTAACTTAGGAGAGAAGCAAGCGATCGCTCGTTGCATATACGCATACATTGAAACAACGAAGGGTGCTGTTGTCTTCGACAAGTATGGAAGACATACAAAAAGAAGCAAAAGAGCGAAAGGGAGCATGGTTGAAGTTCTGTTCCATGCAAACAGAACCGATTTTCAGACAATTTTAATGACAATCAAAAATTATCTACCGCCCAAAAACATAAGATTCACCCTCAACGGTGAGCATATTCCAAGTCGAGAGCCAAAAAGAATAGTTTCAGCAATGCTCATGACTGAAAACAAGGAAGGACAAATCTTTAAACGCACAACAAGAAAGACCGAGATACATATTCATCAAGCCAATGGAACAGCATACCTCTACGAGATGGGGATACCCGTTACGTCAATAGAGTGCAAATACAGTGTTGAGATTCAACAAAAAGTTCCCTTAAGCATTGATAGAGAAACAGTGCCAGAAGCATACCTAAAAGACGTTTATGCAGAAGTTCTAAATGCTATGGCAAACGAATTGCAAAAAGAGGAAGCGTCAGAAACATGGGTTAGACTCGGTTCAGAAGATGAGAGAGTTCAAAAGGAAACATTAAAGCAAGTGATAGAACAGCGTTATGGAGACAAAGTTGTTGTTGCAAATCCATTTGACAGAGTTTCCGTTGATGATGCACTTTCCCATGGATATAAGGCTATCTACGGTTCAGAAATGAGCAAAGAAGAGTGGAATAGAATTAAAGAGTACGAGTTAATACCCTCGTCAAGCCAAATTTTTAGCCACGAATTCGTCTCATCAACCCCTTATGAACCAAACGAAGATATGGAAAAGGTCTCTAACCTTGCGAAGAAAATAGCCGAAAGATTTCTCCATACAATGATCGGCACGATCTTCCTAAGAAGCCCAAAGGCTACTGTAGGGGCAAGTTACGACACAGCAACCAAAATCTTAACATTCAATGTTTCAAAACTTGGACTAGGTTTCTTCAACCCACCGGTAAGCGAAAGGGTGATTAATCTGCTTATCCATGAACTGGGACATGAAAAGGGAATGCATACTGAAACTGGCTATCATGAGACAATTACAGACCTCGCAGGAAAACTTGTAATAGTTGCATTAAGGGAACCAGATTTCTTCGAAGCAACTTAATTTTTTTGGGTGAAAACATGGGAAGAACTGTAGAATTGACTGATGAAGACATCATAAACATCAAGAAATGGCTCACTGCGACTTCCATGATGATTCAAGCGAAGTTGAGAACCCCCTACTCTGAATCGGAATTGAAAACAAGCCAAAAACTGACAGAAGGAACGTAACATGCCCATCTTTACGACATATCTCGGTTTTCTTAACAAGCATGCCCCTATAGGGAAATGCCCGTCTAGTGGTTTAACGACATCAAGAAACTCAAAGATTTAGAAGGCTTAACTGAAGAACAAGTACTTGAAGTGTTTCAGAAGATGGGCGTGCTGTTTGACCGCCCCCCAATGGAAGTTGAGTTAGGCAACTTGCGTTATCCAGACAATATTTACGCACCATTCTACGTTAATGAGGGGACCCTGTATCGAAAGGAAGACTGAAAAAGGATTCGAATGTGTTGTCATTGGAAGTTTTGACCCAGAATGGGCGATAGATAACAGATTGGTTGTAAAGTCAATTAACGCCTTTGAAAGTCTTAAAAGATACGCAAAAATGATAAAAGATGAATACACTGATATGACTGATGAAAAGTTGCTTAACTATACATGCCTCGGAGAGAAAAGGTTTGCGAGAGCGAGAGACGAATGCCTGCGGCGAGGACTGATTCAAAAAGCGGGAAAATAAACCTCTTCTTTTGGGTGGGTTTAATTGATTAAGAGAATCAAGAGTAGGATAACGCAAGATGGAAGAGAATCTGGGAAAAGTCTTGTCCATCAACAAGTTCGATTTGTCCTATGGAAATCTCCTAATGAAAGCGTTTCAGGACTTTGGATGGGTTTAGATAACCGTGTATCACTACGACAAATTGCGCCCTACTTTAGAAAGAATGCGAAGGTTCTTAATTCGCCTTTGACCGATAGGGAAAGGGGGGAATTTCAGAGAACAGCATCAAAACTCTTGAAGAAAAATGGTATAGAGAACGTATCGTTTGTTTGGGTTCCAACTAACTGAATTTTTGTTTTTGGGTGTTGTTATCTAAAGGTTGCAATTGCTCCTTGCTATCTTTCATTCTCATAGAAAAATCTTTAGGTAATAACACCTAGTTTTTAGATAGCGAAGTTAAGAATGTTTCTCCAAGCCTAATTGGAGAGCATTGTGGCGGGGTTTTCTTCATCCCGAAATCCTCCGCTTGGGGCATAACCACATAAAAGTGTCCCTTGGAGAAGCACTTAACTTCGCTTTGATTATCTCACTTGTCTAAGGAATCTTGGGTGGAATTAAGTGAATAAGAATAGGGAAGCAAAAATTCTGATAGCGATAAAGCAAGCGTATCGAATGCTTGTTCAAGTTGGTAAACCGTCATGGGTTCCATTAAAGCCAATCTATCAAACTACGAATCAAATATTTCGCCACAGTCTTTCAGAGTTCAAATATGTTGTGTTGAAACAGTTCAATGCAGATTATGCAAAGTTTAATCTTTCCAGAGGACCAGTCTTGACAAAAGAAGAGGAACGATACAGTATTTATGGGCAGAATGGTCACTATACATCGTTAGCCATTCGAGAAAAGGTTGAAACATAATGGTAATAATTTTGAAAGTCATACAAGAGGCGAATAGAGTAATGAGCAAACCAGTTTTTACAAATGAAGAGTGGCAAGCGATTAAGTCTGTTGTGGACTACAATATTAGAACTCATCCAACACCTCAGTATGGAGTTTGGCATTACTACTGGAGAAGTCTTTTAAAGAAAATTAAGGAACAAGGCTTAACTCCTAACGATTTAGCCATAATTCACAATACTAGACTTTTCATGGGTATCTCTTTTAAACCATGGACTGGCAAGAAAGGTATCTATAAGAAAATTTCTTCATACTTGGAATCTTTAGGCAACAAAACTAATTTTAGAGGAGAATTTGGATGGAATATACCTGTAGTGGAGGTAAATGATAAATAAGAGAACCTCTAAATTTTTGGGTGTAGCGAGGTGGAGAAGCCAGGTTATCTCGCAAGCCCCATAAAGGGAAGCATTGTGGTGGAGACTCTATGCTCTGAATCGTGTCGCTTGAGACGTAACCACATAAAAGCGTCTCTCTCAATTAGAGTGTTTCCAACCTCGAAAGAGAACCTTTGGAAAGCTTGAGAACGACGGCTCAAATCCGTCCCTCGCTACTCTACTATTAAATTCTAGAGAGAAATTCCATATCATTTTTTATACATCTTACATTTATCTTAGAGAATCTGTGATGTAGATGCAAAAGATGATGGTTTTGGATGGTATCTTAGAGGTTCTCGCTGATGGTGAATGGCATCATTTAACTGAGATAAGTGCAAAAGCAAAACCACTGCGAGAACTCTCAATAACTGACTTGGAGACTATACTTTATACTCTAAGCGAATACGACTTCGTAGAAATAGGCGAAGAACCCCACTTCGTTTTGGAAACACGAATAAACCCAATAGTCCGTGACTTCTGGAAAAAAATTAAATGGATAGAAAGGAAAGAAGAAAACGAAAAAGTTATGAACTTTTAGGCGAAGGATGGAGAGAAGCGTCATGCATAAGGTAGTCCTTTATCCATTTTTAACTGAAAAGGCTCAGAACGCTCTGACGAGAAATGTGGTTGTTTTTTGCGTTGATTTAAGGGCAGGGAAAAAAGAGATCAAGGAAGAAGTTGAGCAATTGTTTGAGGTCAAAGTTGAAAAAGTGAACACTTTGATTCGTCCAGACGGCAGAAAAGTTGCCTATGTAAAACTTTCACCAGAATTTAAGGCTGAGGATTTAGCAATAGAATTAGGAATCGTTTAAAGAAAATGAAGAAGAAAATGTCTTTGGGTTTTAGCATTACTGTCCAAAGCGGTGAAGTATGTAAATGTCCTCTAAAAGGGCAATCGAAGTGGGTGAGTTGACTTGGAAGAACATTTTAAGGGTGTATCAGTCTTTAAAGCACATTATCTAGGCGAAGACTTTTGTGTTCCAATGTATCCTTGGGAAGCATTGTCTCCGTATTGGTGTGAAATTGCTTTAGGAATTACAAAGATTCTTGTCTATCATAAGTTTAGTAGCAACTGCTACAAAGATTCAGATTTGTGGAAGCAAAATAGAATGGGAATTGAGGCTTTGCAGTTTGCTGATCTAATGTCGAGAGATTTAGGTGTCAGATCTGCTGTAATACTTTTCAACAGACAAGTTCCGAGACTTAAGTATGGTCCGTGGATTGAACCCTTTTATAAGGATACCCAAGAGTACTTCTCTCATCTTGCTCAATTCGGACAATTGATTTGGAATAGCGTAAATTTTCTCTTGCAAAAAGGATACCTTATAGATCATAAACTGGAGTTAGGTGTTGATGTTCTTCGTCCATATTGGTCGCCCATATCGGACTTAACATTGAAAAAATCATGGTTGGTTCAGACCTTTCAGTATATGCTTCGTTATGTAAAAGAGAAGAAGCGGGGTCCAAGTTTGAAAGAAATAAGTGAGTTTTGGAATGTGCCCCGATATACTTTGATAGAAGCGGATTTGACGAGAGAAATCATATTTTCAGCCTATAAAGATTGGAAGAAAACTGGCAAGGTAAAAGTCGTTGCACCAAGGAAAGAGTTTAAACTTATAACACTGGAAGAGCAAAGAAAGATAGCGGAAAACATAGTGAAGAGACTTAAAGGGAATGGAAACAATGGCGAGTGAATTAAACCTTAGAGAAGTGATTTCGAAAATCCCTAAAGATGAGATTCTGAAAAAGAGAATTCGCCGGTTAGTACAGGAATGCTTAGAAAACCCAGAGTTGGGAATACATGTAATTACAATGTTTCTTAACAGAGAAATTAAATGGGACACAATCAATCAATATTTACTTTATGGAAAGCCCGTGAAGTGCGAATTGTGTAAAGAAAATTCAATTACTGGTTTTTGGTGTAATCCAACATGCATCCATCCAAACTGGTGTTGTTACTGTTGCATATTGCTGGGTTTTTTTCGGTATGGATAAATTTTTGGGTGTGCAATTACGAAAAGCAGAACCTTAGAAGTGAGTGAAGAAGACATTAGGAAAGCGTTATTACTTGCCCGAAATTTACGGTTTCAAGCAATAATTCAAAATATCAATCCGATTGCGACTAGAATAGCAATTAAATATCTCTTGGCAGTTGACACTCTTTTTGCGAAAGACAAAATAAGTCAAGAACAAGATAAAGCAATGGATACTTACGTGAAACACTTAGTTAAAATCACGTCTAAAGGTTGAAAGTCTTGGCAGAAAGGGAAATTGAACCCGCTGAAATCTTAAAACGAACAAGAGTAGAGGTCATACCTTATTTAAGAGAGTTGAGGGAACATTCTCGTGCAATAATTCCTCGTATCGGACTTGTTGAAAAATGGATAAAATATTACGAGGATATTTCTAAGATTCGAAGACTAACCCCGAAGGAAAGTCGTGTTCTTGACGCCCATCGTAAAACTTTGGCTTTTTACCAAGCAAGACTTGAAATGATGCGAGCTATGGGAAGATATGCTCGTTCAAAAAAACCTGTCGACCTATTGAAAATGCGGCAATCTCAAGCCCGTTACTATGAAGCAAAAGCCGTAACTCTACCACGAGAGAAAATGGAAGAAATCAGAAAAGAGATTTTGCCTCCACCTGACTTATACGAGAAATGGCGAGTGTTAACAGAAGAAATTGAGGAAAAGTGTAAGCGATATAAGGAGGCAAAATATAGAACAACAATTGCAACGGCTCTAATGAGTCCCACGGAACGTTATTTGAGAATGCGTTCTTTGGGTGAAGCATTACGGACTGCTTATGCTGAGGCGGCAGAAACAGCGGAGAGAGGGAAGGAACTGCCCGAACTTTCGAGAGAGTGGGTGGGATTAAAAGGGAAATGAGCTACTGTGTAACATGTGAACGACCATTTGAATGTAGGAACCCCAATCTATTGCCAATCCATCATGAAGGAAAGGAGAAGATTGCGGTTCCTATGTGTGCTAAATGTCACTGGGCATATCATAATGGAAGCTTGGAAGTTCGTAAGCAAATGAGGGAAAAAGTGGAAGCATGGTTGAAGAGGCGGATTAAATGAGCTTTTTCCTTATTCATGATTTGGGACCGCTTTCATTGAAGGAAGGTTTTGGAAAACAGATTGAAGGTTTCTTTTTGCCAACTTTTTGGTGGATGCGAATGAGAAAACCTTACTCATTTATTTTTTCCGTCTCTGCGAGGGGGGGCATAAAGAAGGCATACGACATCCCTGATAATGTTTTATATATTGCTGGATCGGATAGGAGTTATGTAAGAGACCCAATTTTTGAGTTAAGGGAAGCGGTTTCTCTCAAACCAGATGTAATTCAAGTTCATGACCATCCTCTCGAACCTATGGATGATGAAGATAGAATCGTTGAAAAATTAGCAATTAATCGGCTTACGGTGGAGAAGTATGACGAATGGTTAAGGGAAATGGGGATGCGAGACAGATTTATGCTTTTGGGTGTAGCACAAGGAGACTGCCCAGACGCATATTTGGAAGAGGCGAAGGTCATGTCAAGGATTTGCGAGGTAATTGGAATACCTGTTGCAGGGCTTGTAGCAAGGAAAAAGTACGAGTATGTTAAAAGCATCCTCCTTCCAATCCTTAAGGAAATTCGAAAGCCAATCCAGTTGTTGGGTTGGGGTTCATCGAGTATCCGAGAAGTCCGTGAGGTTGTCGATATGGGAAAGAGGTTTGATGGATTCTTATGGCTGGAAGGCTCTACGGTAATACGAAACAGTATTCAGCATAGAGTCTTATGTTTGAATCCGAAATCCGAGAATTTAGAATACAGAAACATATCAAGCGTTAGAGGTGCCAAAGGATTTACGAAAAAAGACTGTTTTTTTTACAATGACAAGAGTTTGAGAGGATTGATTAAACAGTTTTTGGGTGCATAAATTGAGTATCACTGGAAAGAAAAGCAAACTTGCTTGGCTCTTCGAGGATTGCATTAGAGAGCAAACTGATGTCGAAATAGAGTTAATTAACAAAGAAATTGTAATGGGAACAATCAAAGCTTATGAATTAAGCACTTCCCAATGTTTTGTTGTTGTCGCTGATCAGAAAAATCGCTTCGTGATAAATTTTAATAGAGCGATCAGAATGCGAGTTCCTAACAAATCACTTTCCATATCTAGGAAGGATGTATTTCAGCGTGATATACCACATTAAGGGAATTGCAAGTAGCCAGCAGACGGTCCATTGAATTTGCTGTTTTGTGCCCCAGTCTAGTCCTAGTATCCATGATTGGGGCATCCAAGTCCATTTTTCCTCAATGGGTGGAAAAGCATATTTGTTAAACCAGAAGTAACCCCAGTCTAGTAGACTGGAAGTCGTAACTAAGCCAAAAGTTACAAAAATAAGAATCATTATAATTCTAGTCCTGTTTCCAGAAGGAGCGCCAGCCCAATAGGCAACAGCAACAGTCAGTCCAAAAAGCATCCAAAACGTGTTTTGCCACGTCCAATAACGTACGATATACGCCCACGAATTTTCTGGCTTAAAACCACATAAAAAAAGTGTTGCATACCAATCTACTTTGGAGTAGACAAAAATTGCAAGGAACATCAGTATTAAGATAACTAAGACCTTCTTCATTTTTTATCCAAACTCCCTTTTTCTTAAAGTGAGGTAGATTAAAAGGATGGAGACTATGCTTCCGCCTAAAAGGACGGATGTGAGAATTTCGGGGTTAAAATTTGCGGAGTAGATTAGTGTTGCTTCGATTATAGCGGCAGGCACCATTAAAACGAGAGAAAGGAGAAAGAGACCTAAACTTTGGATTGCTGTTTCCGTTAACGAGATTTCTTCTCGTTTCAATTTTAGGATTATTGCTTTTATATATAAAAACCCGGCAAATATGGATAAGAAAGCGGCGAAAAGTTCAAGGGCGCCGAAAGTTGCGAGTACGATGAGATAGGAGTCAAAAGGCATAGTTGAAAACAAAACTCCATGTACAAGACCAACACTGAAAACAGCAACATGAAAAACCATGAGAACGCTAAAGGCTTGAAACGAAACCCATGCGTTATTTTTCCAGATATATATGGCAATCGAAGATATATCGCTGTAATCTAAAGGAGGTTGGGGTTCTAAAATTGACTTCTGATACTCTGTTTTCGTACCAAGATAAAAGCCAACAGCGATGAAAAGAATGACTATGAAAACTAAATTTTTGTTCTCTTCTAAAAGCAATCTTGGAGACTGAAGATTGAGTGGCATTTGGCTTCCAATGAAGGATAAGGGAGATATTTTTATATGCGTTTGTAAAGTTTTTTTGTATAACTATCATTAAGGTGGCAGTTTATTTTGAAAGTCCTCTGCGATGTGTGAAAACCATAGTCCAACCAACTATGCTTAGAGCACTACTCAAAATCTGTAGAGCCAAGATGGCTAAAGTAAGGTCTGGAGGGTTGAGTCGTTTAATTGCGTATGTTAGCTCGCCGTTTCCTTCTGCTTCGAGGATGATGTCCCATAACTGGGATGTGTTGTTTCTATTTTGGTAGAGGTCCAGTATAAGTTGAGATGTAGCAACTGCCGTTATGTATTCGTTTGCATTCTGATCCCCAATCCATCCGTCATAAATTGTCAGTTGGGATTTGTCCCAGTATAGGGTGAGATAGATATTTTCAGGCACAATTATTAGGTCAATTTGAGCCGATTTGTTAGGCAAGTTGTTTGCTTCTATATAGGAGAGAATCTGAGCTGAGTATTCTTCTTGGTCGTTTCTGAGAAGAGCAATAACGTCATATATGCTCGTAGGTTCAGTGATTGAGGTTTTTGTTGATGGAGAAGTGTATGTTTGCGCTTCTTCCTTGTTGATAGTCACGTTTTCTGCGGGTCCTATTTGCCCAGTCATTCTACGAACGATTTTTTCCCACCATGCCCTAATGTATTTAGCGATAAAATCAGGGTCAAGGAAACTTGCATTGTATTGAGAGGCATATAAGACGGTCTGATATTGAAGCATAGGGACGGATATTGTGGTTGTAATGAGAGCTAAGACAAGCCAAAAATATCTTGATTCTATCAAACGCATACCTAAAGTTATTTTATCTCTCAACTATATATTAAGTTGAGTAAAAGATATTTTGATGATTGACGAGAGAAGAAAAAAATTGGGCAGGACTATTTACTTTAATCGTTTGTAGACACTCGCAATAATTAGGGCGAGAATGAGTATGAGAAGAAGCAATAACCAGAGGTTAATGCCGTAAGGTAAAGCGGGTTTAGGTGTAGGTTTTGGGAAGGGAATAGCGACACCTGGAGGCTTTCGACCAGTTATGAAATGCACAGTGGCAGTTACGTTTTGTGCTCCCGAAAAATAAAATTGAAGAGCAGAGTCATAGGAGTCGATTCCTGCAACAGTCCAGTATTGAAAGTAATAGACCGTCCCATCTGAAATAGCAAACGATTCGACAGACAAGAAATAGTTTCCTGGAGTGCTCGTATTATATGGTGCGTTTTGAGAAACGCCATTAATTTGAAAAGTGACGTTAATAGGTTCGGAGTTGATGAAAAAATATGTTGGGATAGGTGTTTCCGCAATTTGAATTTTGTCAATATCGGCTGGACTATAATCATGACCAGCATAGAGGTAAATTCCTGAAATTAAAACGGCTTCAGGATCTAAAGAAACATCTAAGCTGGAGTCATACGAAAAAGTTGTCAAGTTGATTTTAATGATGTACTCGTCTGTTCCAGCATAAAGATACGCTCCGTTGATGCCCATGCTATGTGGTTCAATCTTGTAACCGTAAGTGTCAGGTGGAATAGACCCAACACGAGCAAATGTTGAAAGGTTAACTTTTACAATTAGAGAAGTCGCATACCATAAGCCAACATATAAGAAATTGTCTTTTATTTTAAGGGCAGTAGCGTCGTCTTCGCCGGTAAGCAAAGGCAAAATTTCTTCTTCTGTGAACGTGGCTAAATTAATCTTGACTATTTTAGCAGGCGCAGTGGAACACCCCACATAGAGAAAGCCCCCCGATATAGCACCCCCCGATGGACCATTTTCACCACTAGCCAATTGTAGGGTAGAACTAACAGAAAACGTGGCTAAGTTGATTTTGACAATTCTGCCCGGTGTTGTCTTACAAACGGCATAGAGAAAGCCACTATCAGCAAGAAGAGTGAAGGGATAGTTATTACCGGAGCCGAGAGATAAAGTGTCAATTTCCGTAAAAGTGACAAGGTTAATTTTGGATATGGCTTCTCCGGTTCCTAAGACGTAGTTTCCAACATATAGAAACCCATCTGTGCCCAACGCCATAGAAAATGCCGAAGCACCTGTCACACTTATAGAAGAGACTCTTGAAAATGTTGCTAAATTAATTTTGACAACTTTGGTGGCGGCAACGTATAAATAACCATCTTTTGTAGCAAAATCCCAAGCATATTCTTCATCAGACTCCAGTGTTAAGGTCGAAATTAAAGAGAAGATGGATAAAACCGATGGAATGAAAAGTGAGAAGACTAAGGAAGATAACATAATTAAAAGAAGAAGTTTAGTGTGCTTCATTCTTTAAGTCACCAAGAATGGCAGACTGCCTCGGATGGAGAGAAGAACACCGATTATGATTATAGCCGAGAGAAAGAAGCGAATCATCATGTTTTGAGTAATGCTGAAAACAATAATTATTCCACCTAAGATGTACATTACGATGGATAAGGGCAAAAGGGGGTGTAGCATGGTTAAAGAGGGGAGAAGATCAACTTTTATCCATGGTATTGCAATCTGCGATAGAACATACGCTATAGCCACGATTATTAAGCCTGCAATTACCCCTTTAACTCCCACGTTTTGCCCACCAGAGCATTAGCACAAGCAAGAGAATGAAGACCATGACAACTTCTAGATTAGCCAATAGAAAGCCTTGTGCTGTTGGTTCAGTTAGTAGGGCAGGGGGTGTGAATATTGTTTTTTTCTCAGACAACGGTGTTACGAGAAATGCACCTGTTCTTTCCCCAATGTAACCAGTTATGAAGCCTCCTATTGTGAGAGCGATGATAACCAATCCTAATTTTGGATATTTCTGTATGTCCAGAAGTTTCATTGAGTAAAGTCCGTAGCAGATGACCAGTATCACTATAGCGAAGACCACGCCAGTCAACATTTTCAATTGCCAAAGCAAAACTATTGGGATGGCTAAGAGGACTATTCCTAAGATGGCTACTATTAGCATTATGTAGGGGTGTGCGAAGAGGTTTTCAAGTGGGGTTTTTTCAGCCATTTTCATGTTTTCCTCCATTTGAACGTTTTGACTATGACATAGATGACGATGATAACGATTACAATTCCAATTATTAGGTAAATAACTGGAAGTACCCTATCGAGAAGTTCAAGCCATGGAACTGTAGTGGTAGTTGGAGGTGTTGGGTAGGGATACTGGTCGGGTGTGGTTGGGATGACAAGTTTGATTATGTCTTGTTTAACTTCTTCAGGTAGTTCAATACCAAGTATATCGTAGATTTGTTTTGTTTTGAAGCCTAAGTCAACTCTGAACCACTGTGTTGCTCTGGGGTCGGCTCCGCCTTCGTTGATGAATTGCATTGTCCAGTAGCTAGGAAAGGCTTTGGTTGTGTCAAGTTGAAGTTTTGATCCGAACGTTAGTATGGTTGTTTGGAAGTAGGCTATTGCGGGGGCATATTTTTCATACCAGTATATTTCGTCTGGTTTTAAGAGAGTTAGAGATTCAGGATGCCATAGCGGAGTTGCACCTGTTTTAGCGGCTTCAATCGAACCGTATGCATTTAATTCTGTTCCAGCGTCTTTGGGAATAAATGCTCCAGCCCATCCTTTTGTTGGCTCGGCATATTCTACGCTAGTCAAGAAGACGCCCATGATGCCTATATAATCTGGGTTTAAGGCGTATCTTTGGTCTTGACCCAAGGTTGGTGCGTCTATGCTAAAGAACACTCTTATGTTGTCGATATAAGCGGCTTTGTTATATTGTTCGATTAGGGTGGTTAAGGCGATTTGAACCAATTCTTTTCGTCTCTGTTCTATACTGGGTGCAAAGGGATTGGGTTTGCCCTCGCTTTTTGGGGTATATACAACGTTTACATCATAATGAAGTGAGTAGCGAATTCCGAAGCCATATCGATTTGGATAAATAGTCATGTTGTAGCCTTTTTGTTTGTCGGCGGTTGTGTTGAACAAGGCATTTATTGGTTTGTCTTGTCGAACCCATTCGATTGTTGTGGCTTCAATTTGGCATTTACGTGCGACACTCAGTCTGACCGTGCCTTCTGCCCAACTTCCCAGTTCGTAGCCGTGGTAAACGTAAACATCATGAGACCAGTTGTCAATAAAGGAGATAGCCGAACCTAGTCGAATTGTTTCGGTTTCCACTTCTCTGAATAAGATTGCGGGAACACCGTAGGCGGCGAAAGGCAAAATCGTTGCTCCGGCGATCAACCCTATTAAGATGGCAGGCAAAATTATTGGGAAATATTTTTCAAATATTTGTCTCGGAGTGACCATCTCACTTTTCTCCTTTCATTAAGGCATATCCAATTATACCCATTATAGCGGAGAGAGCAAAAAAGATTAGCGGTGAAATCATTCCTAAGATGGCAAGATTATACATAAAATGAGTTGATACACTCGCCGTTTGACTCTCATACATAATGAGCAACCCACTTAAAACTGCGCCTCCAAAAATTGCAAAGAACCATTGTTGAGGATGCCAATATATGTGCATAGCACCGAAGATTATCGCACTCATTAAAAAACCAACTTCTTTGTTGATGGTGTTAATTAGCCATACTGCGGACCCTATCCGAAAAACTTCTTCTGAAGCAACTGCTACAAGCATTTCTGTGGGTTTCAGTTCAATCGTTTTTATGGGTTTTGTTCCAAATAAAAGAGGGAAACCAAGCAAGAAGTTGCCGATAGCGGTTTGAAGTAAAAAGTTTGAAGCTTTTAGAGAAGTTATTTCGGTGCCGGTCAGTATAAAAATTAGTTCTGTAAGAAGACCACCGGCTAAAAGAAAGACAACATGGACCCAAGAGATAGTAACAGAGCGAGTAAAATAGGCGTGAATTCCGACAATTATTGCCGTAATGAGAACCAAGAGATACGCCCATTCAACTTTCATTAACGTCTCCCCTTTCGAAGAATCTGCACTATAATTCCGATAACGCCGAGTATGACTATCGCACCAATTAAAATATAGATGTAGATGCCAGATATGAGCAAAAACGAAGGATAAGAAGGTGTGGTGACGGCAGGGGTAGTGGTTGTGGTGATGGGTTCTGTTAATACTGATTCCTCTTTGTTTATAGTACCGTAAACATCTGCATCATTTTTAATCTCCAAAGCACCAAGGTCAATGGCTGGGCTTGCAGAGAAACTAAGCGTATATTTACCGTCTAGAAGGTAGGCTTCGCCTCTTCCATTGGCGATCGGAATATTTAGACTTTCCTTGTTTGTTATGAAGAGGGACCCTGCGGCGAGAGAGCCGTCCGTGTAGTTAAGGAAAAATTTGACTAGAAACCTTCTCGTTATAGTGACCGTGACTGTTTTTGTTTGGTCGATTAAGATTGTTTGAGAAGATTCAAATGTTCGGGCACCCACTTGGATGGAGGCTTTAACAGAAACCGTTGTCGGAGCGGATACGTCATGTGTAACTTTCCCAGTGAAATCAGCAGTTTTGGAAGTTGAATCAATGAGGACTAATGCTTTAAGGGGATTTCCAATTTGGTCTTTAACATTAATGGTTAGCGTATAGGCTCCAGTAGGGGGTGGACCAGCTGTGAATGTGAGAGTAACTGTTTTCGGCGAATCTAAAGTAACGGTTGTTTGTTGGCTTTGTGCCTGGTAAAAAGCCTCGACAGAGTAGGTTCCGTGTTCAAGCGTGGTTGTGAATGTGCCACCAGTGGAAGAGCCGGAGGCAACTTGTGTTGCGTCTTTCATTACGGCTACTATACCGTCAATTGGATTTCCGTTTTGGTCACGAAGATTAACTGTCAGAGTATATTTTGGAACAGCATAAGTAATCATGAGAGTTGGTTGAGAACCAGCGTATTCTCTGGTTCGTAAGTTGATCTCAGTGTTGTAAGTTGGGTTAATTGGCAGGTCTTGGTTATATGTTAAAACGTAACTTATTTTTTTATCAGAGGCTAATGCTAGTGCTAGTTTGTCCAACCCTACAGAGAATTCCCAGTAGCCTGCACTATCAATATACCAAGTAGTGTATGCACCTACGTCAAAACCTGGTTGATTGCTCCAGGTGATGCTCGTTTCACCCCATGTGTCCGACCAACCGTAATGTAATTCGTATTGACCGGCTTTCCAAACAGATTCTACATAGATTTTTACAGTTGCGCCTGACATAGAAGCGATTGTGGGAATTGTTGCAAGGTCAAATTTCATCCAGAAGTAACTAAAATCTGGAACGTTAGCATCCATTTCTATAGTGGCAATAGAGCCAGTTCCATAGTTAGTGGTTGGTGCTTTATATCTAGTTTTTGCATCTTCAATAGCGTAAAGTGGTGTTGTGATTGGGATTTCAGAAACAAAAAGTGGCAATAAAGACTGTGTTAAATAACCAAACAATAAGAAGGCAAGCATTATGACTATCTTTGCGAGGACACGCATTTCATCATCGTCCATTCACTACTCAAACTAAAGAAAAGGGGGGATTTGGGGATATGTAGGTAGTGGAGTTAGGCTTTTACTTTGCTGATCCAATCAATGCTTCCACGCAATATTCGGGAGGTAACTACGCCAATAATGGAACAAAGAGCATATTGCCAAATTATCGCTATTGCATCGGCTTGTGTTGTTATTTCTATTGCTTGTGTCGGAGCGAGGAAGCCGAAGACCATTGCGAGGACAATGCCAAGCAATGTGGAAATGCCGATCACGGCAATATATTGAGCGCCTTTTTTCTCCGCAGGCGTACCATATTCAAGGAGCATAGCAAGAATGAATGGTATCCACATTTTCATTCACCTTGTTTAGGCTTCAACGGTCACTGTTGTTGTGCCGTATGTCCACCATTTCAATGCGGTTCTTTGGACAGCATAGAAATCGGCGTGTGTAAGCGTCATTGTTCCAGCAGATGGTGAGCCAGTTTTTTCAAAGAATATGACTATGGTATGGACTTCTCCGCCTTCCCAGTCTTTATCGTGGTCAACATAGTAGCCTACAAGACTGTCGGGACTAGCATCTTTGTCATTGAGAACAGAGGCTTCTACTCCGTCTACATAGCCTTTGGTGGGAGTTAAGCCAGTCATTTCGGTGAAGTAGATTCTGCCTTCCTTAAAGTATTTTAGTTCGCCCGCTGTTGCAAATGTGAAGGTGACTCGCCATTTAGTGTATAGAGTGTAGTTGAGTGTATTGACACTAATACTATACGATTCAGCCGTAGCGTTCCAAGCCATTATGGTTTTTGATATGGTTTCAGAAGCTCTTTGGACTACGTGGAGAGTAGATGGTTCACACCAGACTTCTTTTTCTTCATCGTCTGTCCCACTAACAGTTATAGATTCAAATGTGCCATATCGGGTTTTAGTGGTTTGCGTATCAGTTACCAAGATGTTGTAACTTCCCGCATCCAAACTTGCTGTCCATGCGCCTAAGGCACTATCATACGAGGCTACAGTAGTTGCTTTAGTTATAAACGTCTTGGCGTAGACATCCTCGGCTTTTAAAGTGGTTGGGAAGATTTCGACTTTGGTATTTGCTGTGATCAAGGCGGATGTAGTGTCATCCATGACTTTGAACTTGGCAGTTAAGCCAGTTGTATATTTGTATTTGACCTCTTCTTCAGGTGCTGGAATGAAGTAAGGCGACCAGTAGGGATATAGGACGGCGACAATGAGAATACAGGCAAGAACCCAGTATCCAATAGGAATCCCCAAGATGTCTTTCTTCTCAGCCATTTTCTTTTTTCTCCTATTTTTTTAGCGATCAGAATTAATCCGAAGTTAAATATAATACAATCGTTTGGACTAATAAAAAATTATCATAAGCGGTACTTGTAAACGTCTCTTAAGGTCCAAACTAAACCAAAGATTGACAAGGCAAAGCCGACAATTCTAATTTCTGGAACTACCTGAATGAGCAGTTGGATTATGCTCATTATAGCAAAGAAAACTGAAAACAGGACGTATCTGGGAAGAATTTTGCCAAAAACTGAAATGTAATTTCTTAATGCAGGCAATTGTTGAAATTCAACAACTGTATAGCCATTGGGCGTTTCTTGAACCAAACCTTCTTTTTGAAGTTTATCAAGGTTATAGTGGATTGTTGATTTTGGCAGTCCTAAATCTTTTTTAATCTCACTGTAGGGTTGGGGTTCAGGGTTTTTTTTGAGGAGATAAATGTATATTTGCAATGCAGAGGAAGAAAGGTCTTTTTCTTTGTTCATTAATATCCCTTAAGCCTTTGGCTCATAGGGATTTTGACTTCGTAACCTCTTCTCCAGATAAGGTATGCAATAAGGAAGAGGATGCCGGTGGTTAATGCGAGTAAACCTATACCCATTGATGGTTCGGTCAAGAAGTTTAGTGATGGAAGAAGCGTTGCTAGTCGTTGGCGAAAATTTGGAAGGCTTAATCCAAGAGCAAAAATAAGGGGAGGAAGCAAAGGTATACCCCATACACCTTTCCATCTAGTAAGCCAGTGTCCAAGAACATAAACCCATAGGAAGAGAATTACTGCGCCTATAATGACTAAATCTCCTGCTTCAATGGAGAAAAAGGTTTTATCTATTGGAGCTATGAGGAAGATTAAATGAGAGAGTGTGACTGTATCGAGAGTTGTATTTCCACTTAGAACCTGAATTAGGGCGTTTACAACAGATGTGCCAAGAGCGGGACCAAGAAGTATTGACCAAAAGATTGCGCTTTCAAATTTTCGAGTGAGAATGAATACTAGAAGGATAGCAATTATAACTCCAACCATTGTTAGGGCTATGGGGGAAATATCAGCCATTATACAACTACCACTGGTGCTTTTTTAATTGCTTCTTGCAACTCTTTAGTTGCGTACTTATTTGCGAGGTATAGCCAGTCATCACTGTGTGTGCGTAAGTAGTCAAAATCTTCTTTGGGGATTCCCTTGAAATCTTGAGGGAAACGAGATTACTGCCAAGCCAACAAATGCCTTTGATATAATACGTGGCGTCTTGTTTGAAAGGGATTTGGGCGAAGTCTGTTCTAAATGATGGTATTCCGCCGTCTCGCAGTCTACAGTCAGCGATCCACCGAACAACCTCGGTCCTAAAAGGGACTGCTTCAGTAACCATCTTTCGGAATAGAATGCCATGCACTTCTTGGTTGTTCGCCATAGCAATCACTGAAGCAATTGCTAGACGACTGGTTTTACCCTTTCACCTTTCTCCATTAAAGCTTGAAAGATTTTTTTATATTCATCAGGGTTAGGCATTACGAAGGATGCTTCAGGGGTAATAGTTCCGTCAGGTTTAATGGTAACAACAAAAGTTTTGCCGGGTTCGGTTTCACATGCATATTTTGTAGATTCGCCGTCTTGACTGATTCTCTCGCAGACAGGTCTTTTCTTTGGCAAAAGGAAACTCATTGTTTTCATCTCAAGATAGAATTAGTGGTTAGAGTATAAAATAGTTATGCTGAGAAAAATGAGGTTTTGAAGAGAAAAAAGAGGGGGGCGTTTTTACATATTTTCCGCTAGGCAGGCTGTGAACTCATCCCATGGCTTACCTTTGCATTTGCCGGCGGGTGGAGACTTTCGGATCACTTCGTTGCGGGCAGTAACTTTCTCGCTCTTTCGGTTTACACCTGGCAAACGTCCCACGACTTTGCCGAGGCTTGGTTTGGCGAACCACTTGACGCCATAAATCGAGTTTGCCTTCCCAGCGTATCGCCCTATTTTGATTGCTCCCATTTCGATACACCACTGAAAGGGAATAAGTGCGTTTTATATTTAAATTTATGTCAATTCTTTTTTTACTATCTGTTTGGAAAAGTGGCAAGTTTCTGAAGACAATCAGACGATAATGGTTCAAACTTGCATTGCTTAATCAAATCGCAAGGCATCACTCTTGTTTTTTGGTCAGTTATGTTAATGCAGAGTGGGGGGGTTTGAGGCAGTTTCCAGAGTCCATTTTTTAGACTATAGAGAGTGTTTTTTCCGATTGAACGTTTTTGCATAAAAGGTTTCTGTGAGAGTTTAGTCAGATGGTGGTTCATTGCTTGTTTGCTTAAGCGTTTTGGGTTGCCGTTTTTCACTCTTCTATGATTTAGTTCTTGATGGATTTTAGAAAAAGTTGCCTCTCTCTCGCCGATTTCCTTTAAGGATGCAATTGTGTAGAATATTTCATATTCAGAAGGGGATAGATCTGTGAGGCGTTTTGTTTGGAGAACTTTGAGCATTTAAATCATCATAATAGATTATAAAGATAAACGTTAAAACTTTTTTGTATAATCAAGTTTCAGCGGTCGTGGAAATCTCGAATTTTGGTTTAATGCGTGTGTTTCCCTTGAAGAATAAGTTTTCGAATTCCTCTTCGGATTCTTCAGAGGAAACAGCCTGAATTAATCCAAAGGGAGCAAACGGTGCGATGAATGCTGGGACCCAGCGTATGTGATAGCGGTATTGAAGAGGTTTATGTTTGGTGAGATTTATGATTTCAAAACGCCAGAGAAAAATGGCTTTTTTGATATGCTCCTTTCCGTAAAGGTTGACAAGATTAGCTAATCGCCGGACTTCACTATCAATTAACATATCTGGTTTAGACAATTTTAGGGATAATTCTTCACGGAATTGTGAACCTCGTAATCGTTTTTCAATTTGGCAAACTCCATCTAAAGGATAAATTAGGTGAGTTAGGTCAAATTTGTAACGTTTCAAAATGTTTTTAATTTTGCAATCTTTTTTGAACAGTGTGTATAAATTCCCTTCCGATTCTTCTTCTGGAGTGAACCCATACAATTGGGCGCATCTTGGGCAAGTTTGTAGAACGAATCCTGTTATGTTACTCCATAAAATTGAAGGCAAAGAATCACCTTACGTCTCGTATGATGATAGAGGGGGGCGGATTACCGTTGTGGGGCGATGGAAATTCTGGACATTATCATGGAAACTTGCAACACCTCCGAGGAAACCTTCGAGTGGTTTTAATGCGGGGCTGTCACTCTTCCATTTGAATTTCATGACTATGGAGAATTCCTTTGGATTATTGAAGGGTTCAGGGAGGGCTTTGATGTCTTGAGTTTCGATAATCACGATATACCCATGATATAAACTTCGAGCCTGTCCCGCCATCATACGTTTTAGCGTGTCCATTATTTCATTTCGGAACGGCATTCCTTCACCTATAAAATTGAGAATGTCATGGATGATTATGACTGGTTGTGTACGCAACGTAGAGTTTTGAAGAGAACTCATTATTGATTGCAGACTAATTAAGAAGGCAAGTTGGTTAAAATAGGTTTTTGTTGGAGATAGAGCAAAGGTTAGGACATTAATGCTGAAAGGCTCGCTTAAATGAACTGCTAATTTGTCGGTTTGTCTAAACCAATATCTGTTTTTTCGCCATCGAATGACAAAGTTTTTTGCCGCTCCTTTGATTATTGGGTTTGCGATTTTATTAGCGGCTTTCTCTAAAATTCCGCCGACACTAATTAGGTCTTTTAGTGTAGTGTTAGGATCTAATGCGGCTCGGTCAAATGCTGGTGTCATTTCAACTGACCAAAGAGTTTCAGAAGGAACTTTAAGAACTATTCCTAAGTGGGCTAAATCCATAATTTGTCTCCAAGGGACGCCCCATAAATCTTTTATTAACCATTTTTTGTTGGCTTGCACTATTTTTTTGGCTTCTTCTTTGTTGTATGTAGGTGCTATGTAGGCTGGAGCATAAACGTTTAGAAATTGGGATGCTATTGGAAAAGCATGATTTATGTTATGAATCGTTTGCAAGAGTTGTCGGTCTCTTGGAAAAGTATTTGGATTGGTAATTCCAAGATAATTCGATTTGGAATCAAAAATGAAAATTGGGTGTCTATATTTTTCCCCCGAATATTTCCATTCAAAAAATAATTCTTCGATGATGTTTCGAATGGTTACGCTCTTGCCGGAGCCTGAGGGTCCAACTAAAAGAATGCGTGTGAGTGCTGATATATCAGGCGGAATCATTAGGAAGGTTTTGTCACCTTCGGGTGTGACACCTAAATACATTGGTCTTCGTAATTTTCCAATGGAAACTCCGATTAGTCGTTTCCTTAGATTTGGATGTGGTTGAAGCCTTGTTACAGTGTTTAATGCCATTATGCTTTGCCTTCTTCCGTTTCTGTTTCAGTTGTTGGTTTAGGCGGAGGGCGTCTAGGTTTTTCTTCTTCTCCTTCAATGACCCATTCTATACTCTCACCCATTTCAACGGGAGAGCCTGCCCGACCGGTCATAAATTCTTCATGGTAATCGCTGAGTTGAAGTGAACTTCTGCGAATAATTGTAGCGAGACGTAAAAATTCGCCTACTTGTTCAGAGTACTCGTGTATATTTAAATAACCTCTGTTTCTACCTATTGTTCTTATTAATTTGTCTGCAACGCCTCTCGCAGTATTTAGGTCAATGAGCAATTCTGCGTATTTTGCCTTAATATCTTCTGAATAAAGAAGTTTGCATTCCAAGAGGTATGTAATGTGTCCGGCGAGTTTTCGTGCCCAAGTGATTAAGCAAGAACATTCTAAAGTGGCATCAACACCAAGAGATCGGACTATGCCAACTTTGTTGATGATTTCTTGGGTTTTTGCTTCTCTAGAGTCTAATTCTTTCAGCCCAAGGAGGGCATTGAGAACTGGATTGGTTACTTCAGAAGGTTCTTGAGGATTTTCTTGGTGATTAATCTCACCGAGTGAATCAAAGAGAATATCTGGATCAGAAGCGATTTTTATTTGTGGCTCAACTTGAACCTCAACGACTTTTATAGAATCATCGGATAAAGCGTTGTCTTTTATAATGGACTTTCGAAGGCGTTCAGCTAAAAGACTATTTTCAAATATCTGGTCGGCAAAATGCCATTTGCCTTCCTCTAAGTACTGTACTTTGTAACCAATCCATCCGGACTTGAATCTATTATATTGTTCAAGAAGTTTAGCGATTTGGTGCGATGTTTCTCTAATCCTTTTAGCAAAGGGGTTGATGGGACGACTTGGAGGAGTTGTTGTTCCGCTTTGTTCTACAGTCATTTTATTTTGCTCCAGAAGGACCGGCTAAGGGAGGTGGAGCCGGCTTTTTCTCGAATCCTTTTAACATTTCTTCTATTCTGGAAACGGCTTTTTCTAAATTTTGGATTCGTTCAGTTTCTTCTTTGGTTAACGGCGTACCTAATATTTTGAGGAATTCGTCTCTCTTCCTTGTTAACTGTCGTGCGGCTTCAAGAATCCCTTCCATTCCACCTCTTTCGGAAAGTTGGGATATGCCTAAACCCCTAATTTGCTGTGCTCTATCGGTGATGATGAGCGCCATAACGAATGTTGGGTCACTTATGCTAGTTACGATGAGCCTAGCAAGGGGAATGAATTCTTTTAGCATGGATGAGACACTCTGATTGACTTGGATAACTGTTTCTCGGTAACTGGCGGTTAGACCTTCTACATCTTTCATATTTTCTTCAAGGATGTGAGGAATCTGTACAAGCCCAGACATAATTTCTTTAAGTTTGTTTTCAGGAGGGTAAGGTTTAACCCATAAAACATTAGGCGAAATAAGTTTACGTCTTCTCAAGTCTGCCCATGCTTTGTCTTTATCACCCTTTTCTTCCCAGCATTCAAGAATATGGTCTGGTGGAACTAACTCACCTGTAATTAGATGATTTTTTACCGTTAATTCAGGAAGTCTCTGAAAGACAAAGGAAAGGAAAGTTTTTTCTTCAATTGGTCGGAGAAGTTTTTTGGCAACAAGGCTTTCGGCTAAAACAGAAGAGTATATGTGTTCGATTTTTCCGAAGAAGATTGCTTTAGAGTATTCCGAGAGAGAGCCATGTGTTAGAAAGACTGTGTATTTGCCTGCTTTAAGACCGTTAAAACTTTTATTGTGTATTGTCATATTGACGAGCAATTTTTTTTCCCGCCCAAGTTCGTAATGATTTCGTGGACTCATACTTTCAAGAAACCATTTTTTTCGAGTTGATGTCCAATACATATAGACAAAAAGGGCACCGAGAAGGAAAGCGAGGAGCAAGTCTGTTGCACCAAATTCTGCGGGCATTTTTTACACCGAGAGGAAGGGTATGTGAAGAAGTTGATAAAAAAGTTTTTTATAGAGGGAAGGTAAAATAAAGTGTTCGTGGTATAAAATGCAAGAACTTGATGTTAATACGATAACTATAACTGTTTTGGGTTTCATTGTTGTGTTACTCGTTCTTTATGAGTTACGCAAACCTAAGACCATGGGAAGCGTGAATCCCCAAGTTCTATTAGAGCGTCTTAGCGAGGTTAAGGAAATAACGGAAAATCTATCACAGCAGAAGTGTTGGTGTGGAAATACAATGGAGTTGACAGAAGTTGACCTTTTTGGGAAAAATATAGCTCTGCTGAAATGTAAGTGTGGTGTAACTTTGCAATGGAGCAGACAGGAAGGAAGAGGTAAAGCATGGGTGATGTCTGGAAAGAAAGGTGAGCCTACGCTCGAAAAAACAGTGGTCGGAAAAGTTGCAGAAAAAAGTGGACAAACGGAGAAAAGTCCTTGATTGATTGGTTAATACCCAGTTTTCTTATCATATTCTTGATACCTCTTCTTTTTGTGCTGTATAAAATTTTAAAGTCAAATGGCTCCAAGTCAAAGGATATGGATATTTTAGGCAAAGCAATTCTTGACCTCTATAAGAAACATGAAAATTTAGAGGAGAGAGTGGAAGATCTGAAAAATCGTCAGGACAGAATGGAAAGTGGAAAGAAGAGGACTTGAAGAGAGGATTAGCAAACGTGCTTTAGTTTATGCGTTAATGGGCGTTTTAGGGGTAACTCTTATTATAGGGTGGAACGTGTCTGACCAGTATACAGTACAGAACAGAGAATTAAGAGAGATTAAGGAAAGGTTAGATAGTCTTGAGGAAAATGTTCGGACAACCGCCAGATATGTTAGTGTTGGAAACATCACGCTCACTTTTGAGGCGTACATACCGATTCGAAAGGTACCGGGAAATGTAATAACTTATTTATTAGGTTTTGCAACAGTGTCAAATCTAACGAAAATTGTCGTGAGACCAATAACAGTTAATGTGTGGTTCGAGCCGAATATAACTCAAACAGGCAATGGAACAATAACCTATGATTATACGCCGAGTCAAGTTTTAGAGATTGCCTCACCAGATTTAGACGAGTTCTCACTTCCTTGGGGAGCATTTCCAATAACCTTGCAAGACTTTATAAGAGGAGACCAAATTGATTGGAACATGACAGTAAGAGCAGAAGTTGAATGGATGGGCTATACTACGACACAAACTTCATTAACAGTGGTCTACAAATTCATAATTGGGTAAAGGGTTGGGGAAAACAAATGAAGAGTGGGGATAAATCTAGGTGTGAGCAACAGTGACCTCTCTCGCTCATCTTCTTCAACCCGCCCAAAAGGAGAGACTCCCATGACTGAAGAAGACTGTTTTACTCCATGTGAAAGTGAACTCCAAACTGCTCCGAAATCGATTATAAAGCCGATAAGTCAACACTCCAACGAAACGAAAATAGTTGTAAAGGACAAACCAAGTCAGTTCAAAAAATTGCCCGTAGTGGTTTAATGTGTTGAAAATCAACGGAGACGTTTGGAACAAACACTGGTGCGAGGTAAAGCATCTTGTAGCCGCACGAGAGTTGAACATTGAGATTGTGGCTTTTGTTGGAAGAGAAATTTGTGGAACAAATGACCTTAACCTTCAAGAAAGGATGATACGTGTTATGCATGACCTAAGCGATACGGCGAAAGAAACTGAGGACATGATTAAGATGCTAACAGAGTTCACGATGAGTGAAGCGACTGCTACAATCGAAGTTACTGAGGATCATTATAGACATTTTCTGGAACAGTTGGGACATTTGGTGTGTGCAGAGGAACATGTGTCAGACCATCTTAAAGGCGCAGTTGTGGAACTTAAGAGGACTGAGGACGGAGAGAAAAGGAAGGAAGTTGCGCTGAAAGTGAACAAACTTTTACAGATGTTAGATAAACTTCGGTTAACTCGGCAAAACACGGTTAATCGTTTCTTAAGTTGGAAGAGTGAGAGCGGTTCGGAGGAGGTGAAGACGTGAAAAAGTTAGTGTTTTACTCGTCCAGAGATTGTGAAGATTGCGAAGAGGCGAAGGAGGTAGTATCTGAAATTGCAAGCGAGTTCAAAGTTCAACTTGAGGAAAGAGATGTAACGAATCTTCCAAGTGGAAAATATGACGTCCCTAGTGTTTGTATTGTAGACGAAGCGGGAGAAGAAAAATGTGTGCTAGGCTTTATTGACGCAGAGACTTTGAGAGAAGAATTGAGAAAACTTGTTGGCAAAGTTGTAGTTTAGCGTTTGCTGAAGAACTTGAAAATCAATGACCACATGCCTACTACTACTACGAGGAAAAAGAGTTTGAATTGGAATGGTAGCATTTTGTAGTCGGAGATGAAAATTGTAAGAGTGGCTGAGATGAGTAAAATTGACGCTCCTGTTTTTTTCCATGATATAGCCATGCTCAAGGCTATAACAAATAAGAGTGCCATGAGAAGCCAGTTTCGTTCTATCATCCGAAAGAACATATCAAAGGATATTAGACTATACTCAAATGAAATTGTTTTGTCTTGGTCGAGAAGGACGCTTTGTTCTTGTTTTTGTTCATTGTAAACTACTTGAATCAGATAGGTTTTGGTTGCTGTTTGTCTTTTTGCTATGAAGGCGCCGAATTCATCTGTTTTTCCTTCAAGTATTAATTTTTGGTCAAGAAAGATTTGAACGAGAACGTTTTCAATGGGATAACGATATTGGTCTTTAACAAGGATGGTTAAGTCGAAGGTCTTTTTCACTACTGAAACTGGATGGTATTCTGGAGAAGGGGTTGGTATTGGAGGTATAGAAACCGTAATGGTTTGTGTAAACGTGTTTGTGGCGTTATCGTTATCTGTTACGTTTAGTAAAACGCTGAATTTCCCTTCAGCATTATACTTATGAGTAGTTGTTATGCCGGTAGAGTTTGTTCCGTCTCCAAATTTCCAAAAGTACGAGATTATTGTGCCGTCTTCATCTTGGCTACTTGAAGCATCAAAAGTTATTGTCTGTGATGGTTGTGGGTTGGAAGGCGAAAAGACAAAACGTGCCTTTGGCGGAAGATTTGCTGTGACCGTTATAAAAGCACTGAATGTATCTGTTAAGTTTTGGCTATCGGTTACTTTTAACGTGACATTATATAAGCCGGCAGTTGTGTAAGTATGGTTAATAGCGATTCCTGTTCCTTTTGTATTATCTCCAAAGAACCATTCGTAAGAAATGATGTATCCATCTGTGTCGGAACTTGACGAAGCATTGAATGCGACTTCTTGGTTAATTCGTGGACCAGACGGTTGAAAAGAGAATGATGCAATCGGTGGAAGATAATCCAATACATTGATTATCCATGAGAAAGAATTTGTTGCCGATTCATCGTCTGTTACTGTAAGGTTCAGTGTATAGTTTCCATTTGTTGCCCATTTATGTGTAATTATTGGATAGTTGCCGCTTGTGACGTTGCCGTCTCCGAAATCCCATGAATAGTTTGTTATATTTCCGCCATCTGGGTCGTAACTCATGCTTCCATCGAAGGTTACTGTTTGATTAGTTTTGACCGTGGTTATGGTGTTGTTGAAACGAGCGACTGGATTATTTTTTACCAAGGTTGTTAAGGCTATTTCCCAGTTTGTTTTATTAGCAAGGATAAATTTTTTGGTGTAGACTTGATAATTCGTCGCTGTTATTATTAAGTTATATGGGTTGTAGTCGTAAATCGTGCCCCCACCCGTTGCTTTGTAAAAGCCATACGTCAATGTTTGGGTCGGAATCTGTCCATTTCCGTCTGTTGTTCCCGAATAAGCAGTTCCGCCGCCTTGTCCTTCATAAGTTATCGTTACATCTGCACCTTCAAACACAGTTCCATTTGGATAAGTTATAGTTAAGTCGAAAGTATACTGGCGATACAATTTTTTGTCGTAGTTAATTCCTATCCAATGGAATGTCCATTGGTCTATGTCTGGATTAATAAAGTAATGGTCTTTGCTTATACCTTCCATGCGAAATGTATATGCACCAGTGCTGTTTCTAACCTTCGCATAAGTTACATTACCTACATAGGCACCGCTATACCAAAATACATATCCTTTAGCTGAGTGTATGTAAATGTCTTCTAATACACCGTTTGGAAACTTCATCGCATTACTAGGCGGTTCTTCAAGAATCAGTTTGTATGCATCTAAATATGAACCTTCTGCATCTTGCCAAATAGTTCCTTTTGATACTGTCGTTTCATAAGCGATGACATTCATTCCTCTGAAAGCTACTGTTTCTAGACCACTAAGAATAAATGAACATCCATAAAATCTTAAAGCCCCAACGGGACATGCTACTTCAGTAAATAAGATTGTTCCTGAATAGTTGTATGGGTCATCGAGTAAGAATTGAACGCCGGACTTGGTTCTTTTAGTAATGGAGTCAATTAATATCCCAAATGTTGTATAACTATTGGGACCGCACGTGAACCAAGGTTGAATAGTGCCTGTAAATGCATTACCTACTGTTATTTGAACATCAGAATCAGCGAAATATGTATTTTGTTGAATTTTGGCATCTATCCGATATTGTTTACTATAGTTGTCAAACATCCATACAACACCCCAGCGTTCTTGATATATGGTAATAGTAAGCGTAGAACCTGACGGCACATAAATATAAAATGTGTCCACCCATCTATATAGATAAACACTGTAATAAGTTCCAGACCCAGAAGAAAAATAGATTGTTTCAAATTGATAGTTTTCAAGCCAATCAGCACCCTCAATTTCAATGTAGCAATTAGAAACCCTAACGCCAGACACAACAATTATTAGTTGCACTGCTTTACTATCCGCTGGTTGTATTTGATAATCAGGAGGTATTACCCAATTTTCAGTGAGAACTAAAGTATTCAAAATTACACTTTGACCATTCGTATCAGCCAAGTATAAATCTGTAAATGTGCATGGAGAAGACTCAGTAAAACCACTAATGGTGATATAGTTATATGTTCTATTGTATGTTATTGTTCCTTGAGCTTTAACTTCTGGAATATAGAATGGAGACCATTGGAGAAAGGATACTAAAGCGAGAAGGATTAAAAGAACGGGAATAATCTTCTTCCTTAGATTCATTTTTAGGAAACCCATTTTTATTAGAGAAGGAAAGTTAATGAGGTTTGCGGTGTTTTTGAGTCAGCGTCTTTTTCTCTTGTAAATTATTAGAATGAAGAAGTTTGTCAAGTAATTTTTTACGAATTGAAGGCTAACGGCGTCTTCGTTTGATCAGAATAATCAGCGTAAAAAGTGCAATGAGTATTGCAAGAATTATTGTATATGAAGGAATAACGGTTACATTAAACGTTTGGTCTGCTATTGCTTTAGCAGGTTCGGTGACTCTAACCCTTAAAGAATAAGAACTTGGAGAAGTGGGTGTTGGTATAGTTAATGTGAAGGATTTTGCTTCCTTACTTTTGAAGTGAGTGGTGAATGAACTATGGGCTATTTTTTGTCCTTTTACATCAAAGAGTTCCCACATTACTATTGCATCTGTTTCTAAACCTTTGTTAATTACATTTATTTCTACTTGGAAACTTGGCTTAAAGAAAGCAACGTAAGTGACTGTACTTGGCATCGTAATTATTGCAATATCGAATCGGTAGCGGGTGGGGATAAGTAGTGGTGGCGGTGGTGGTGGAGGGGCAATTTCGTAGAGTATTTTGATGGAAGTTATTTTGTGAATGAAAGGGGTGGGTTGGATTGCGATGCGGGCGTATTGAGCTGTTCTAAATGTTTTTGTTAAGGTTTGCAGGGGTTGGGTGATTATGCGTATGGTTGTGAACTGTTTTGTTATTAAAGTGTAAAGTTTTATGGGTTGGATTGTTGTTCGCTGAAA
>Ga0315308_1000264_pt1 | contig 28721 bp, 27 predicted proteins | sample TDP3_MG_FD_203078 | JGI IMG/M metagenome (GOLD analysis project Ga0315308, IMG submission 203078) | Freshwater sediment microbial communities from Lake Towuti, South Sulawesi, Indonesia - TDP3 | ecosystem: Environmental > Aquatic > Freshwater > Lake > Sediment | place: Indonesia: South Sulawesi... | reverse complement strand
GATACAACTTGGGCGAAGGGATCGTTCAACTCCTCTGTTATGTCCTGTTCTGTCTGCGAAGTCGGTTTGCCCCAGAGGTTCTTCGCGTCTCTGATCTCCACATGATCGTCCTTCACGTAAAGATAGATCGGTTTCTCAGCCTTTCCGCTGAGCACAATTCCATCGTATCCGGCAAATTTGAGTTCAGATGACCAATGTCCTCCGGATTCTGAGTGCCCAATCAGCTCTGTTAAAGGCGATTTGAAAACCACGGTTCCCCTAGAAGTTCCCACAAGCCCTGAAATAGGACCAGTGCAGAAAATCACGAGATTCTTCGGACTTAAGGGATTTATGCCAGGCTTCGTCCCTTTCCAGAGGAGATAAAGCCCATAGGTTAGTCCTCCGACCATCTTCTTGGCAAGGTCCATGTCGACGAGGAAGGTTTTAACCGAGTTGTCTGTTAGGTTGACGTCCAAGCATTTGCCAGCGTAACCGTTGACCATCACAAAGACCTCTCATAGCTCAGGGGGTAAGACTGCAACCTTCTTTCTTGCTGTGCCCGGCTTGTAGCGTTCAGCTAAGTCTTGCGCTATTGCTTCTGCAGGCCAAGCGTAACGTCCGTTTTCGCCTCCCGCGGGATTTGAGTAGAAGAACACGTTGAATCGGCAGATTTTTGCACATTGAGGGTCTGGTTCGCCGTTGGGTCCTGCTCCGTTGCATTGATCGCAGACTATGGCGTAATCATGGTCTGGCGGATAGAAATGGATTGATCCGCTTCTTGCTTTTTGGCAAGTTTCTGCGCACTTGCCGCATTTGTGTCCTAGGCATCTCTCCTTATCAACTTTGATAATGAATTTCTCTTCGTCGTAGGTTATTACTTTAGGCTTAATTGGGCAGGCTTCAGTGCATGGGTGGTCTCTGCAGCTTGAGCATTGAATAGGGATTGCCATGGGTCCAGGATACATTAGGTGTACTCTGACTCTTGATAGCTCTGGGTTTATCACGTCGCCGTAATGGTATTTGACGCAAGCATACTCACAAAGTCTGCAGCCAGTACATCTCTCATAGATTGGGTTCAAGTATTTCCATGGACCTGGGGGTGGAAAAATGGGCTGGCGCTTAGAACGCTGGGGAAATGACATAGATATTTGGCTCCATTTGGGAATGTAGTCTCTTTGTGTAAGATTTGAGTTTTCTGTTGCAGTCAAAGGCGTAACTTGGTTTTCGCGCGTTTCATGAAATCTCTTCGCAGTGCAGTGCGGTCGCGCACACAATTTCAAATGAACGAGTTTTTTCCAACATTCAAGAACGACTATCTAGCTATTTTGCCTTGCATGTCTATCGCGCGCGCATTCCGCCAAATCAGAAATTGTCCGTCAACTGTCGTTTTGGCTGGTTGGATAGAATTTCTATCCCAAACCCAAAAGATGACGATTTTATTTCAATTCAAGATGTTTCTGGAAGAGATGATTTCTGTGTTTTATAGCGCGCGCCTACGCTTGAACAGATCTTAGAGAACGCCGGTATTTCGGTATTTAGCGCAAATCGATCCATAAGCAAGGAAACGTAAGTGACTTTGTTGAGGCTTTCTTGTGTGGAATCTTGTTCCATAAATCTTATAATTGCTTTTCTGTAGTTCTTGTATAAGTTGAGCACGCCTACGCATGCGCCTGCATCACTGATACAGCGCGCTATACAGCATATGCCGTTTACAGAGAGACGGGGATTAGACTGGAATCCAAGAGACGCGGTTGGGTAGAGATTACTGTGGATATGCTAGACATAGCGCTCTCTCCCTCAAACAAGATGAGGATCATGTATAGGGCGAACCTCAATTTTGATCGGTTCAACAGGTATTTCGGCGACCTCTTGAGGAAGGGTTTCATAGAGGAGATGAATGGTGCGAATCGGCGGGTAGAGTACAGGACTACTGAACGTGGTCGCACGTTGTTAGCAGTCCTCAGAAAGGCGCAGCACCTTGTTGCTATTGGGGAGCCTTAGACTCTTATTGCCACCTCCTTGATTGTGTTGTCGATTCGCAAGCTTATCTCAACTTCGCTGTTGCTGATGTTGCTGAAGCGTGTGGATTGGACATCGATACTGGTTTCTGGGGGGATGATGAATGTTGCAATGGTTGTTTTGCGTTCTACTGATTCGTCTTCTTTGGGAAGGAGGAGCTTCCATACAGGCTCGATTCTTATTTTGTCGGTTCTGTCGTCGTATTTGAGAAGGCCGTGTTCGGAGAGGAACTTTGAGAACTCAGCGAGTTTGCTGGTTTCAACGCCAAGCTGTTGTGACATTTCGTCTATGCTGTGCCATGACCCATTCTTGATAATGGTGAAGAATCTGTCAATGGCCAAGGTCATCGGGTACTAGTAATTGCCAGCTGTATTTTAGTCTGTAAGAACGCGTGGTAGTGTTTGCGCTGCTGAGGATTTCTATGCTTCTGCATTTACCTTTTATAGAAAATCGACCTTGATAATCCGTACCTAAGGGCTATACTTCGCGTTCGCATTCTTTTATAAAATGGATGAGCTATCTATTCTACTTTGAGTTGAACAAAGGAGTTCTAAGTTAACTTTGTCTTTCTGCTCCGATGGCACGGAGAGATCAGAGAGGGATACAAAGGCAGCGCAGGTTGCCCTCGTGGATGAGGTTAGAGGAGAATGGCGAATGCTTTGGCGCGACCGCATTGACGATAAGACTAGAGCCGAGGGCATTGCCAACCGTAACTATTCGTTGCTGTTTGTTGAGGGTGGCACAGTCATAGTTGCCACTAGGGATTTCAAGCCTTTGGATTTCAAAGAGATTTTATCTCTGCACGAAGTTGCGAACGTTGAACGTTTTGTTTCTCCTCATCCTTCGGTCGGCGGTTGGAGAAAGTTTTCTCGCACCCTGATTAACAGGCAGAGTCGTGCTCGAAAATGGAATGGATCGGTTCAGCGGAGAAAGCGTAATGGAAATTTGCAGCTTAAGAAGGGTGGAAGAGGCTGGCTGCACGCTAGCATGAGCAAGTGAAGTCACGCTTAGCTCCTTTCGCTCGTTCTATCGTGGCCTTTCCGTACAGGGTTTGTGATGTAGTTGTCTATAATTGTGAAGACCAATTCTGGAAACCGGCAGAACAAGCACAGGGGCAAGTTGGAAATTGTAGTGGACATGCTGTCTGTTGCTGTTGAGAAGGCAAAGAAGACTAGGATTATGTATCAGGCTAATTTGAGCTACCGGCTTGTGGAGAAGTATTTGGGGCATCTTTTGAATAGCGGTTTGTTGGAACGTGACGATGATTCTTTTTACAAAGTCACTTGCAGGGGAAAGGAGTTTCTCCAAATGTACACAAACTACCTTGAACGATGTCGGAGAATTGGCGAAGAAATCGATGGGGCCGAGAAGGATGTACTTCTGCTTGAGAACATGTGTTTCAACAATGAATACAATTGCAAGCGGATGCCCAACAGAAAGGAAGTTTCTGTTTGAGCTCAGGATAATCGTCTGCTGATTTGACACATGCACTTGAGGGATTTGTTATGCATAAGGATAAGCCTTTCACTGTTGCTTGTATTCCGGCCTTTGAAGAGGAGGCGAGTATCGCTAAGGTCATCTTGTCAGCTAGGAAGCATGTGGACAGAGTCTTGGTGTGTGATGATGGATCTTTTGACATGACTGGTGAGATAGCTAGGGAGCTTGGAGCTGTTGTGGTGCGTCATGACCAGAATCGTGGAAAGGGTCAGGCTGTGAAGACTCTTTTTGAAGAGGCCGTGAAGCTTGATGCTGACATTTTGGTTGTACTTGACGCTGATGGTCAGCATGATCCTTGTGAGATTCCGCGGTTGATTGAGCCGATTTTGAAGTCTGGTGCTGATGTTGTGATAGGTTCTAGGTATGTGGATGGATCTAAAACTGATGCCCCGCTGTATCGAAGAGTCGGACTAAAGGTGCTGAATTCGTTGCATAAGAAACTCAATAGGATACCTGTGAATGATGCGGAGTGTGGTTTTAGAGCGTTGTCTCGTAAGGCGTTGGCTGTTGTGTCTTCGTTTGAGAATAGTGGGTATGGTGTTGACGCTGAGATGGTGGCCTTGGCGGCGAAGAACGGAATGAACATTGTTGAGAAACCTGTGACGATAAGGTATAAGGGTTTGAATAGGACGTCGAAGAAGCGGCCGTTGGCTCACGGTGGAGAGTTGCTGCAGCACATAGTGCAGATGATGATAGAGGAGCGGCCGTTGTTGTATTTGGGTTTGCCTGGGTTGGTATTCTTGTCGTTTGGGTTTTTGTTGGCAATTTATCAGGCTGTGTTCTTAAGTTTGACACAGTTGAGTGTAAATGTGATGGTTGTTGTTTTCGGGTTGGCCACCGTTGGGTTTACGCTTGTTGTGGCTTCGTTGATACTTTATGCTTTGAAGATGATTAAGGATAAGATTGCAGATTTGAAGAAGTCTTAGGGTTTTTTGTGCGTGTGCAATTGTAGTAGACCCCTCTATTTGGCTTCAAATATGTTTGTGTTGGTTATCTTGATGGTTAGGGTGAGTATGTTATGTCTGTTTTGAAGTTCTTTGTGGTTTTGTTGGTTTTTCTGGTTTTGGCTTCTCAGTTTTTTGTGTCTGTGGCTTTTGCTGAGGTTATAGAGAGTGAGGCTGCTTCGGTTTTGGTCAGTGCTGAGGAGGCTGTGGTTTTGGGGTATCATGCGGTGTTGGGTGCGGAGAATGCCGGGGGTAATGTTTCTGGTTTGTTTGTTAGGTTGAATGATGCTGGGAGGCTTTTGGCTGCAGCTCGAATGTCCTATAGGAACGGGGATTTTGACACTGCCAACTTGCTTGCCAACATGGGCGGGAATATTGGTGAGGAAGTTCACGACGACGCGATGAGGTTGAGGGATACGGCGTTGAGTGAAGGTTCTCAGCGTGGCTTGTTTACATTGGTGGGTTCTGTTGTGGGCGTGGCTGCGGTTGCGTTGGGTAGTTTTGGGGTTTGGCATCGTCTTAGGAAGAGGTATGGGGAGTATCGTGGTTGGTTTGTTGCTGCAAGTTTGGTGTTGATGTTGGTTGCCGCGGTTCCTGCTTCTGCTCTTTATATTCATTTGCCTAGTGGTTCTGATAGTTTTTCGGAGCTTTGGCTCCTTGGTCCGGGTCATAGGGCTGAGGATCATCCTTTTAATGTTAGGGTCAATGAGACCTATAGCGTTTATGTGGGAGTTGGAAACCGTTTAGGGTATTCTGCGTACTATAGGGTTTGTGCGAAGTTCCGAAATGAGACTCAGCCGCTTCCAGTCGCATCTAATTCAACGCCGAGCTCCTTGTCTGAACTTTATGAATTTGACTTTTTCGTCCTAGAAAACCAAGTTTGGGAGGAGATGCTGGACTTCAGGTTCCTTGATGTAGAGCATTTGAATGATTCTGTGACTGTGGGAAGTCTTTCCATTAACGATGTTACCTTTAGGGTCAACGGTGCCTCTCTATGGAATGCTGAAAGAAAGGGTTTCTATTGTCAGTTGTTTTTCGTGCTTTGGCTATATAGCGCCGCATCCCAGGGTTTTCAGTACCATAATCGCTTTGTAAGCTTATGGCTCAACATGACTGCCTAGATGGGCGACAGGCACCTGCCGAGTTATCGCAAGACAATCCTAGATTACCCGAGCAGGTAGACTGCTATAAAGCATCCTATGGATCCGAATTCGGTTTTGACTTCATATTACGAGGCGTTTTGCCAAGGTTTGAATGAAATTTACGTATTGGTTGGATGATGAAGTGATTCCGATACTATTGGGGTTGTTTTTCGGGTTCTTATCTGCCTTCATTGGGATATATGTAGCATACTTTGCCTACCTAGGAAACTGCGCCAGGAAGCCTTGGAACCTTAAAATTGATGCAGACTTTCAACCGGCGCTGTCGATTTTGATTCCGGTCCATAATGAAGAAGGGACGATTGAATCCAAGCTCCGAAACATACGAGATGTGTCTTACCCGAAGGAAAAAATGGAAGTCATAATAGCTGATGATGCTTCTCAAGATAGAACTTTGGTAGGAGTCAAGGAATTCCAAGAGCGCAATCGAGATTTAAACATAAAGATTGTAAGACAAAATCCTCGGGCAGGAAAGTCAGCTGCGCTTAATAAGGCATTGTCCGTCTGTGAAAATAAAATAGTTGTTGTTTCAGATGCGGATACAACATGGCCTTCCAACGTACTTCAAATCGCGTTGCCCTATTTGTCGGATCCTAAAGTTGGTGCAGTTACTGGCATGGGGAAGAACGTTAACGCTAGTCAATCGTGGGTTACGAAGGCTGAAGACACTTATTTGCACTACGCAGACTTATCTAGGCTTGGCGAGTCAAAGATTCATTCAACAATACGATTCGAGGGTGGATTTTGTGCGTACAGAACGGATGCGTTTGAGAGATTTGACTGCGAAACTGGTTCAGATGATTCCGGAACGGCCTTGGAGGTTGTCCAAAATAATTATAGAACGGTTCTAGTTCCTGAAGCCGTATTCTTCACAAGATTCCCATCGTGTTTGGTAGGAAAGCTGAAGACAAAGGCGCGCCGAGCAAACCAGCTAATATGCTTGTGGGCAAAATGCTTTAGACTTATGCTGAAAAAGCGTTTGCGCCTTCCAAAGAGGATAGCGGTTCTTGGAATGCTGCTTTTCATTCTTAATCCGGTCATTCTCCTCGCTTTAGTCGTCACTGCGACAGCGACTGTTGTTCTTTTTCCGCTGTCTCTTTTCTCGTTGATGATTGCGGTGCTGATAGGGTATTTCATACTCTTCGTTAGGGGGGCTTTTTTGGAGATATTGTTTGATAATCTTATTCTTTTGTACGCATCGATCGGCTACTTAACTGGACGACGCTACATTTCATGGGAAAAGATGTAGTTCTGAAGTCGGAGTTGAGAAAGCGCATGATAAACGTTGGGATTATTGGTCTTGGAAGGATGGGCATGCTTCATTTGCTAGATTGCTTACAAATCGACGGTGTCAACGTGGTGGCAGCAGCAGACTCATCTAAGAAGGCACTAAAGAGAGCAGAGTCGGCAGGTGTTGATAGGCTCTCTGCCGATTTTCACGACTTGTTGAACCATTCTCCCAAGCTCGACGCTGCTGTGATTTCGTTACCTAATTATATGCACTTTGAATGCATTGAGTTAGCGCTAGAGGCTGGGTTGAACGTTTTTACCGAGAAGCCTATGGCCAATACTGCAGAGGAATGCCGTGAAATTGTGAAATTGGTTGAGAAGAGTGGCAGGAAATTTATGGTAGGTCACTGCGTGCGTTTTATACCTGCCATTGAAAAGATGAAGGCTAGTGTAGATAATGGAATCATCGGGAATCTAGAGGTGGCTACGATTGAAGAGGTTATAAATGGGCCATTCGCACATCCTAGGAATCCTGCCCCTGTGTCCGATTGGTGGTTTGACCCGAAAAAGTCCGGTGGCGGAGTCCTTCTAGATATAGGTTATCACATGATTGATTTGTTTCGTTTTTTTGCGGGAGACTCAGAGGTTATCTTTTCGTGCTTAGACCACAAGTTCAGCCTTTCCGTTGAGGATGGTGCGATCGTCATATTGCGTTCTTTGGATACTTCTGCGAAAGGTATAATCAATGTTGGCTGGTATCAGCAAACAATTTTTCCTAAATACAATTTTCGAATGATTCTCCATGGTAATGCAGGTTACATGTCCAGTGATTCTCTGGTACCACGTAATTTGTATCTGCAGGCTGCAAAGGAAGGAGTAAAGAATTTTCTGAGAAGAATTTCTTTGAGAAAGATCCATCCTTTATCTTACACTTATTACTATGAATCATTCTATAAAGAACTCGCACATTTTTTTGAGTGCCTAAAGAATGATGCTGAACCGTCAATTTCGGCTTACGAAGGATTGAAAACAGTGGAGCTTATTGAAGAAGCGTATGAGAAATGCGCGCCTGCTCATCTGAGTTAGTCGATTGAAGTGATGATTAAGTGGGTAGTGTTGTTAGTCTAGTGCGAGCACGAAGCTCAGCAAGAGAAATAAAAGATTCTGTCTCAGAAGCCTTAGATCTCATAGACTTCAAGCCGAATGGTTCAGTTAAGTCTGTAGCGATCAAGCCGAATCTGTGTTATTATTGGGATGCTGCAACCGGGTATACTACTGATCCGCGAGTTGTTTCTGGGGTCATAGATTGCATTCGTAAAAGATGCGGTGACGATGTTGAAATCAAAGTGGTTGAGGCTGACGCCTCGGCTATGCGAACGAAATATGCTTTTCCAGTCCTTGGGTATGAAAAGCTAGCTAGAGAGAAGCAAGTGGAGCTTTTCAATCTTTCTCACGACATCCTCAAAGAAGAGACAGTCAATGTGAACGGACGAAAAATCTCTTTTGAAGTCCCTCAGCAGTTGTTGAAATCCGATTTGTTCATCAGTGTGCCAAAGCTGAAGGTCATGCGAGACACCAAAATCACCTGTGCCATGAAGAACATTTTTGGTTGTATAGGCCTTCCTAGAAAAGTCGTGTATCATCCGTTTTTGAACGAGGCTATTGTTGGCATTAACAAGGTTCTTCATCCCCACCTTACGATTGTTGATGGATTAGTCGCTTTAGGTCGTTTCCCAATAAAGTTGGGGGTTGTCATTGCCAGTGTTGATCCATTTTCGGTTGACTGGATCGCCTCTCAGATAATGGGGTATAAGCCATCGAAGGTTCATTTCTTGAATATCGCTATGAAGGAAAAGGTTGGTAACTCTCAGGGCATTTTTACAAGAGGAGAAAGCTTTGAAGAATTTAGAGAGATTTTTCCAAGAGCAGGTTTTGCTTCTTCGAATTATTCGTGGGCCATTCAGTTGTGGCTCTTAAGAGCATACCGCAGAGTAGTCGGTGATATTATTCCCCCCGTGCTAGAAGAAGCGTGAGTCTTTTGAAGTAGCGTTCAACGAAACGAAGTTGGTGGGGGCCTGCAGAGGGTGGAGTTACATAATGAAAACTAAGGTTACTGTTGGGGTCTGCATGAGGAATATTGCTGGTACAATTCGTGAAGCGATTGAAAGCATAGCATGCCAAGATTACCCACATAAGCTTATGGAAATAATTTTTGTTGACGATGGAAGCGATGATGACACATTGTCCATTGTTAAAGAATACGTCCTAAATATGGATGTTCGCGTGAAGGTTTTTCATACTTCGTGGCAAGGGCTAGGTGCGTCAAGGAATCTTGTTGTTGAAAACGCGGAAGGAGACTATATCATTTGGGTTGACGGCGATATGGTACTGCCTAAAGACCACGTTAAGAGACAGGTTGAGTTTATGGAGAAGAATCCTAAAGTTGGAATAGCCAAAGCAAAATACGGAATTTCTACAGAAGAAAATCTGTTTGGGTTCTTGGAAAACGTTGCTTATGTTGCAGTCGATTTTATGTTTGGTGGAAAATCCACCACTAGAACTTTGGGCACTGGAGGTTCAACATATCGTGTTGAAGCTATTCGTCAAGTCGGAGGTTTCGACGTTCGTCTTAGCGGTGTAGGCGAAGATATGGATGCTGAAACTATGATCAGAAAGGCGGGTTGGCTGCTTTACCTAGGGAGCCCAGCTGTTTTCTATGAACGACGTAGGAAATCTTTGAAGTCTATTTGGCGAGAGGGTTTCTGGCATGGTTCGGGTGGATACTTTATTTTTCGGAAAGATAAGAAGACTCTTGCGCTTTACAAAATGGTTCCTTTAGCAGGTTTGTTGGCTGGTGTTTGGTATTCCATCCCAGCCTATAAAGCGACACACCAAAAAAAAGTCTTTTTGTTACCCCTTCAACATGCTTTTAAGAGAACGGCTTGGTTCTTTGGTTTTCTTAAGGCTCAAATAGATCAGAAAAAATATGAGAGCTAACATCTTCTAGTAAACAAGAGTTACTGAAAAACTCAATTGTTGAAAAATGCTTCGAGCCTGCTTAGATATGTTGCATCTATCCAGGCTTGTTCTAGCTCTTGGTCGTAAACGTCAAAACTTTGCTGGTTGCTATGCCGGATGGACCTTGACTTTGACATCGGAAGTAGTAGGTTGCTGCCTTCTGCAAACCTGATAATGTTATGCTATGGTTTGTGACAGGTGTTATGTCTTCTTTAACAGTGCCCTGGGTGTGGTCTACATCCCAGTAGTGAAAATCAATCCCTGGGTCGTAGAGAAAAGATGCAGTGAACAATGGAGATGTGCTGTATTCAACTTTGCTTGTAGCTGGCAACTCGGTAGTCCAAGCAATATTGGCTTGCGTTTCACCGGCAGAAACTTGCATGTCCGTCAGCGAAAAAACATCAGGCAAGTCTATGAGCGAGAGATAGTTTCTTATGTCGGGTGAGTTTGAACCATAACCGTCTCCGGGTCCGCCATATCGCCAGATTATCCATCCGTCAGCACCAATAGCTCTAGCTTTATCAACTAACTGCTTGAAGGTGCTAGGGTTCAAAGGAGCTTCAACACCCGTTGTGAGGAAACAAACTAGGGGTATTTTTCCCTCTGGTCCTCCAACCATATATTTTGAGCTGGTTTGAAATTCATCTTCAAGCATATTCACATCGTCTGTATACATCATTGGAGCAACAACATCTAAATAATCTTTTGCAACCCAGTCTGTCGTGTCTTGTCCAATCCAGTAGCGCCAGTAGGTAGGTGAATCAGAAAAAAGCGTCCAAGCTGCTATTGAAAACTCCACGTTTGGCTTGACTTCCAATATCCGCTGGCGCACTGAAGCTACAATCTCAGTGATCGGGACGGTTCGCCACTCCATGAACTCATTATGGCGTGGGCCTCCTGGTGCGAAGGGTGACCAGTCGATTACGGTTTCTCCCAGCCATAGTTCAAACCTTGCTTTGCATACGGGGCAGTAGCACATATCATCAGTATCGTACCTTATGTAGTCGAACATGTACCCGTCTATGTCGGGATAGTGGGTAAAAACTTCTTCTATTTGCTGCTTAATCACGTCTCGTGTGCCCTGTTTCGTTGGACAAATCCAATAAGGTTCAACATTTCCAGCAGAGTTGACGGCGTGTAGTTCAGGATGCGTGTCTTCAGTAACATAGAAAAAGGTCTGACAAACGTGAAACTTGATTCCTCTCGAATGACACGCCTTTATGGCTAAGCCGAGCTGGTCTCCCCAAGGACTGTCGTCATAATAACCAAACCCAAACCCCATAAGTTCACCGTATACAGCGTTAATTTTGTAATCCATCAGAGTCTGCGCTATTAAATCCCAGTTAGGATTATCCATTGACATGCAGTGTACGAATACGCCCCGGATTTCACTCTTGTAAGCTGTCATTGTTTCAGCTGCGGTTGCTATTCTGCCGGTGCCTCTTATTCTAACATCATTCATTAACGTTGAAATCACAAGGAAGGAACCGAAAATTGTGGCAAGCATCATTAAAACTAGAAGTATTGCATAAGATTTTCCACTTTTCAACTCCTTTCCAGCCAGTTTAATAATTAGTATCCTGTAGGTAAAAGGATTTTGAGTCTGTTCAATGTTCCTGTTCATAAGCTCGCCATATATACGGAGAGCTTTCCTATATAATAAATCTTTTGTCTTACGATAGACTATGCCTCCACCGCATCTATGACATATTCCAAGAAGTGCACAAATCGGGGTTTTTCTGGATGAATTCCATAACGGCCAAATGGAAATCAAGGAATTTTCTAGTGACTGTACTACTTCTGCAGTTTATGGTATGCGCCTTGGTGTTCTTCGATGTCCCCATTGCTAGACAGGCTGTTGGATTTATCTATCTCACTTTTGTTCCAGGGTTCATTATCGTTAAGCTACTGAAATTGGATAAGCTCGACAAATTGGAAACTGCTCTTTTCTCGGTAGGATTCAGTATTGCGTTTCTAATGCTTGCCGGACTTTTGATAAATGAATTTTGTCTACTATTCAGTGTTTCAAAGCCGCTTTCGCTAATGCCTTTAATGATAATCTTGAACAGCCTTATTCTTTTAGGTGGAATTTTAGTTTATTTAAGGAATGGGAATGTCAAGCTTTTGGGGGCTGAGACTCTGGCGCTATCTCCCATAGCACTAGTCCTTGTAACTCTTCCTATCTTAAGCGTTGTTGGAGCGAGGTTGGTAAACGCTTGTGAAAACAGTTCGATCTTGCTCTTTCTGATAATAGCAATCTCTCTGTTACTTGTTGTAGTCATTTCCAAAAAACAGTTGTCTTCAAAACTTTATCCCCTTGCTGCACTCATGATTGCCATCTCCCTTCTTTATCATTCTTCGCTTATATCCAACTATGCACTTCCCTTCGGGTCAGATGTCCCTGTTGAATATTTTGTCTTGAAAACTACAGAAAACAGCGCCCATTGGAGTTCGACCCCTCCCTCCTTTTGGAATGTCGTATATAGCAGAATCAATGCAATGTTAAGCGTTACCATTCTTCCGAGCATTTACTCAAGCCTATTGAATATGGATGCCACATGGATATTTAAGATACTGTTTCCGCTAATTTTCTCCTTAGTACCCTTAGCTTTCTACCAAGTCTGGCAAACCTATGTGGGAAGAAAGTACGCTTTCATTTCAACATTTCTTCTTATGGCACAGTCTACATTCTACACCGAAATGGTAGGGTTAAACAGGCAGATGGTTGCAGAGTTATTTTTCGTACTGCTGTTGCTTGTTGTCTTGAACAAGAAAATGAAACCTTTTTACAAGATGATATGTTTCATGGTTTTCAGCTTTGCTTTGGTAACGTCACATTATGCGCTCGCAGAAATTTTCCTGGTCTTTATTTCTTTCGCTCTAATACCTTTAGTTGTCTTGAGGCGTCCAAGTAGGAATATAACTGTAAGTATGGTTGTTTTCTTTTTCGTAGTAATGTTTGCATGGTATATTTACACATCTAGTGCATCTGTTTTTGACAGTTTCTTAGAATATGGAGATTATGTCTCTCGTCAACTAGGGGAATTTTCCGACCCAGCATCAAGAGGCGAAACTGTATTGACGGGTTTAGGAATGACAGAATCTCCATCCATTTGGAATACAGCCAGTCGAGCATTTGCATATATCACTCAAGTCTTTATCGTTGTTGGCTTCGCTGGTTTGGTCACAAAACGCACGAGAATTCATCTTGAGAAGGAATACATCACGCTTAGCTTAACGGCTATGTTATTTTTAGCCGCGCTTATACTTGTCCCGGGGCTAGCGAATACACTTAATATGACGCGGTTCTACCACATACTGCTATTTTTCTTGGCACCCTTCTACGTAATCGGCGGACAGGTACTCGTTAAGCTATTGTTTCGTCGAGAAAAAGAACTTGAAGTTTCCATTTTATTGCTAATCGTGCTAGTACCCTACTTTCTTTTTCAGACAGGCTTTGTATATGAGGTGACTGGAAGTGACAGTTATTCAGCGCCTTTAAGTAAGCATAGGATGAGTGCTTTGCGACTATATGGCCTCGTCGGACTTGTCGACGAATACAGCGAATTTGGGGCAAAATGGGTATCCAAAAATGTGAATGTTGAACAGACACCAGTTTACGCTGATAGTATTTCGCGTGGAAGTATATTAACCATGTACGGGATGACCTACAGCGGCTACGTTTCAACGTTATCAAACACAACGTTGGTGGAAACCAAAGGCATCGTTTACCTAAGTGCATTTAATGTTGTTCATGGGACAATGGTGTATGGAGGCCTTTTGTGGAATACTAGCGAACTTTCATCTCCATTTAGTAATCTGAACATAGTGTATACTAATGGTGGTAGCGAAGTATACAAGAACCCATCATAATAGAGTTGCGCACACTCGCCTTTAAAGGGTAAGACACGGCGCGAAAAAAGCATCTAAAGTGAGCGATATCGAGATGAACGAAAAAGTGAACAGCTTTAAAAAATAGAGGATTAGCAATGATTAGTGGTCTTCTTAAAAGAGAGAAATATTTCGTTCTAGAAAAAACGCTTCCTAACCCATGTTTTAAAGCTGAACCTAAAGTCGAAGTTGATTTTAGAGTTGTCCAATATGATGATTCTCCAAAAATCGCTGACACGTTCAGGCAGTTTAAAATCAATGCCAAAGAACTGTTTAGATTTGGCAATATATGCATAGTAGCCGAAATTTGTGAAAACCTAGTGCATTGGTCATGGATTGCATTTAATGAGACTTATGTGAGCGAAATTGCTAGAAGAATTCTGATAAGTTCTGACTCAGCGTACATTCATGCTGTCTATACAGTTCCAGAATACAGGGGCCTGGGAATCGCTCCTAAAGCGTTAGAGAAGATCTGTAGCTACCTAAATGATCGGGGGATCAAGAAAGCCTACATTTACACCCATTGCGGCAATTCTCCGTCGCTAAGAGCTGCACATAAAGCGGGTTTCCAAAAGATCGGCACAATTACATTTATTAAAGTGTGTAAGTTGAAACTGTACAGATTAAAAGCGAAAACAGGAAACGATTACCACACCTTAAAAAGTATGTTTTCGATTGAGAGAACGCGTTGATAACTTGATTACTACATTGGACTCTATTTGTAATATAGCTTAAGGTCTGGAGTTATTAGCGCACATTAGTCGTATATCGATGGTTTTTCAATTTAACCTCATTCGACCGTGCTAAGTTCAAGTGAGGATACAATGTGCCGATTCTAGGAATGATGGAAATCGATATTGGCAATCACACTAATTTTTCGACTTTGGAAGAAACATATAGTTATCTCCTAAAGAGATGTAATCACAGCCTTCTTACGCATGGAGTGACTCTCAATTTATTTGAAACATTTTGAAATGCCAGATGCAAACCGATTCCCAGTAAAATGTCAAGGAACATGAGACCAGTTCATAGGCCTCCTACACTTCCCTAAGCAAATCCTATGAGACATCTAATGACGAAACCTCTTAGTGAATTAAAACAAAAGCATGGTGAGGATTCTTGGGTTCGAGCGCCTATGTAACCGAGATTAACGAAATTGACCAATTTTTTGAATTGGAACACAAATGGAACACAACTCTGGAAAAATCTAGAGATAGCCATATCTTCTTGACTTGGGAATTCATGTCAACTTATGTGAAACATTTCGGAAAAGAGAAACAACTGCGGATTTTATGTGTAGAGGATAAAAACAAAACCATAGCTATTGCTCCACTTAGACAATCTCGCTATAATCTTGCGAATCGGTTCAGCTATGATGTAATCGAACCCTTAGCATACATGCATTCCGATTACACAGGCATAATATTGGCAGAAAGAGAAGCAGAATGCCTCAAAATACTCCTTAATTATTTTTTTGAACAGGATGACTGGGATTTTATATATCTATACGATATCCCAAGGACATCCATAATCCCGGAACTATTACCTAAAGTATCTAAAAGTGTTCCACGATTTGAACTTAAACAAGGTGTAGTATGCCCTTACTTGTCTCTTCCAGACTCTATGGATATTCTGATGAAAGGGCTTAGTCCCAACTTTCGATATAATCTACGAAGATATATGAGGAAACTGGAGAAGAATTATCGCAAAGTTGAATTTAAAAGATATGATGAGTTCCTTTCTGTTGAAGAAGCAATTAAGATCTTTATCGAGCTACACCAAAATAGGTGGAAACTGAAGGGCAAGCCAGGGGTTTACTATGCTCAGCAACGCCGTGACTTTAGTATAGATGTAGCCAAAGCCTTTGCTAACAATGGATGGCTAGCTTTGTATTTCTTGACAGCCAATGATGAGCCTATGGCAGCGTTGTACTGCCTTGAATATAACCAAAGGATGTATGGTGGCTTAAGCGGATTTGATCCTGGTTACTCTCACTATAGTGTTGGAAATCTCATACTCGCGAAAGTTTTGGGAGAATGTATCCGGAAGAAAATAAAGGAATTCGATTTTATGAAAGGTGGTGAACCATACAAGTTTAGGTATACCACAATATATCGAAGAAATTCGAACTTTCGATTTGTAAATAAAAGGCTCATTTCTAATCTGTATCATTGGGGATTTAGAGCGGTCAAACAAATGAAAATGGAAAGAATTTTGGGGAGATTTCTTGAGTTTTAGTTGAAACAGAAGAAGGGGCAGATTTTGAAAGGTTTGACCTGGTTGCAGGTAGCTCATTTGATACGCAGAGAAATGCTCGTCTACAAGGATTCAAGACTTAGAACGAGGTAGTATTCTTTGAAAGCACTAACTGTTCAAGAGCTTGAAGATTTTACTTTAGAAAGCTACTCGCGTCTCTTGCAGTCTCTTAGTGAAATCTATACAATTGTTCCATTCTGTAAAATACCCACGAAGGATGTCCCGTATCTGATACTCCGTCACGACATAGACATTTCTCTTCCCGCAGCACTAGAAATGGCGAAAATAGAGCGAGATTTAGGGATAAGTTCGACCTATTTTGTGTTGCTCTCAGGTAGGTTCTATAATCTGCTTGAAGGTGATAATGTAAATGTTTTGAGACAGATATCTCAACTCGGTCACGAGGTTGGGCTTCATTACCATTCTTCTCAATACCGATCTTACAGCCGAAGCTTGGAAAAAACCCTAAAAATCGAGGTAGAATTGTTGGAACATTTTTTAGGTAAGAAAGTGCATAGTATCGCGAGACACAGCTCATGGGAAAGAGATCCATTTGCAACGATCAAAAAATACATTAACGCTAATCATCCACGTTTGCAGAGAGATCTTTATATTCATGAGTCATGTAGGGCGTGGACTCCATCTGAAGGTCTTTTCAAGCTGCTAAATGATCCTCCAAGAAGAGTTCAACTTCTAACTCATCCCGAAAACTGGCAGAAGGATAAGATTGACCGAGAAACTCTACTCGAAAGACACATCCAGAATCTGGAGAAAGAAATCATCACGCTTAAAAATAGAATTAAAAGAGTCTATGAGACAGACCCTCTTGTCCTTAAGTATGACGCTCTAATCAAAAAAGGGGATTTTATGCAATTTCACAGCGGGAGATATATGTCGGATCCCGCTTTAGGAAGTATACTTCGACAGGAACTTGAATTTCACAATACATTGTTTCGATGGTATATGATCAACACTTCCTGGGGTTGGCGGCTTCATCAAATAATTGAAAAGATCCGCAATATTTCAAATACAAAGAAATAAGCATGCCCAAAACTTTAACCACCTGTGCGCGCATCTTCTGTCTTTTTAGGTGAAGTTACGTGGCCATGAGTCATACCATTTTCGTTAGGAAACTCTATTGCGACTTTGCCAAGCTTGGGGAAGAGTATGAATATCAAAGACGGAAAAAAAATCTATATTGTAAAAGGGATTATACACAGACTTTGAAATCTCTCCTACACCACATTGACGACAGACATTTTGGAAGCATTCTTGAAATCGGATGCGGTGTGGGAACGTGGACTGTTCATCTTAGCAACTATGCTGAAAGCATAACTGTAATTGACATCACAAAGAGAATGATTGAGATTACATTAAGTCGGTTACGCCAGTTAAACTTTCGCAAGATATCCGGAATCGTTTGCGACTTTCAAGTTCCATGTCTAGAGACAAAGGAAAAATATGACGCTATCTTTTGCATAAGAGCCTTCGAATACATGGAAAATAAGGCTTCAGTTCTTCAACACATGTATCGACTTCTTAATCCTGATGGCTTTGTTTTCATTATCACGAAGAATCCCCGTCGAGGTTTAATTCCATTTTTGTCTTTAATCACGAAAAAGAGGATTTTTCAAACACCACGGATATTTGCTCAGGAAATTCACTATAGCGATTTACTTTTTTTGATGCGGAAAGCGGGCTTCAAAAATCTAAATGTTCATCCTGTTATCATCTCTTATCACCCACTTTTGAGTGCGAAAAATGAAGTTCTTTTGTGTAATGCTGTGTTTGATTCCATATACAAACGCCCTTTGAACCCCTACTATTTACCTTCAGCCTCATTGAAAGTTATTGTGTCACTGCAAGAAAATGAACACTATACTTGAAGAGCGAAGGTGTAAGGAAACGCTAGGAAATGGAAGTAACCCTAGGAAATAGCCAGGTGCGCGCATGCAAGGGGCGGAATTGTTGTGAACAAGCCAAATATTTTTCTAGCTGTTATGGATACTGTCCGACCAGATCATATTTCTTGCTATGGCTACACAAGGAAAACAACTCCTAACATTGATAAGATAGCCCAAGAAGGTGTTCTATTTGAAAATGCTTTTTCCGTTGCTCCTTGGTCGCTTCCTGCTCACGCCTCCATGTTTACCGGAATGTATCCATCTCAGCATGAAGTCTTAGGAAGGAATCTGTACCTTGACGAAAAAGTTCCAACTATAGCTGAGATTTTTAGTTCCCAAGGATATGAGACACTAGGCATCTGCAGAAATCATTGGGTTAGCTCACAGACAGGTTTGCACCGTGGGTTTAAGAGATTCCTTTCCAGCCTAAGCCCAGGATACCTTGAAAGATTTTCAACTGGGTTATCTTTGGACTGGATCATTTTTTGCCTTAAGACGGACATTAGATCTGTGCTGTATAACTAGCTTTACCAAGCTAGAGTGCTCCAAGAAACCAAAAAGTGGATACTAAAGAGTCAGAAAATGAACAAACCATTTTTCATATTCATTAATTACTTCGAGGCTCACACACCATACAATCCTCCTCAACCCTTTAAAAGCAAATTTGAGAAAATTCACAATCGTGAGACAGATCTGAAAAAGATTAGAGATGTTTTTAATTCCAGACATGGTTTTCCGTATATTACGAAAGAATGTGAAGTATCTGAAGAGGATTGGGAGGTTGTAAAATCGTGGTATGATGGAGGGATAGGTTGCATAGACTTCTTTTTGGGCAAGCTTCTGGATTTTATTAAGGAGAGAGGACTTTATGACGATACTTTCATCGTAATTACATCTGATCATGGAGAGAATTTTGGTGAACATCAACTTGCAAATCATGTATTCTGTTTGCATGACACTCTGCTCCATGTTCCATTAATAATGAGGTATCCAGAACATGCTCAAGAAGAAAAAAGAATTGCTAACATTGTTTCCAATATGGATGTCTTTCCAACCTTACTAAGTATTCTGAAAATAGAAGTAAAGAACGACCCCAAAATCAGTGCCGTAAACCTGGTTCCCTTCAAGAATAGAACTTATCACGAACACATTTTTGCCGAATATAGCCCTGCATATACAGATATTAAAGACTTAAAGAGTTTATGTCCAAATATTGATCAAACCACGTTTGATAAGTATAATAGATCCTTGAAATGCGTGCGAACTAAAGATTTCAAGTACGTAATTACATCTGATGGCAAAGAGGAACTCTATGCTTTGGAAAAAAACCCTGATGAGACAATAAATGTTGTAGGTGAGTTTCGTAAAAAGGCTGAAGAGTTGAGATCGGTTCTAGTTGCCGCGCGTGGATAGTCAGGTAAAATTAAAAAATGTCCTTAGAAGAGCGCACTGTCCGTGAGGGAAAGCGGAAATACGCATACAATCATGAAAGAGGAATGGTAAGACGCGGGAGCAAGTTTTGTAGATGGCCATTGAAAATCACACTCAAAAGATAAAAAAGGAGTATGAAGAGCACCTTATGAAGCATGATTTTGATTCGCCCGAAGCCGTCCATTGGGTTGGAAGGGATAAAACTTGGTTGAGATTCAAGATTCTAACTCAAGTTGACCACTTAGATCATAAGAAAGTGTTGGACTTTGGATGCGGGAATGCCTTGTTGTTAGATTTTCTTCTAGAAAAGGGCATTGGATGTGAATATAACGGGTGGGACATTTCAGAAAGAATGATAGATGTCGCAAAAAGAAGACACCCTGGGGTGAACTTCAAGACTGTCAACGTTCTCAAAGATAATCTTACAGAATTCCACGGTTTTTTCGACTATATACTAGTATCCGGCCTCTTTAATTTGAAAGCAAATACCGAGGAAGATACCCATAGAAAATGGACAGAAAAAATACTGTTGAAACTTTGGGCTCTCTGCAAGGAGGGGCTGGCATTGAATTTTATGACCGAACATGTTGATTGGAGGGAAAACAGTCTGTACTATTGCCCAATTAACGAAATTGTTTCTTTTTCTGTCAATAACTTAAGCAGATGGTTCACAATAAGGCATGACTACGAACTATGGGAGTTCACGATTTACATTTACAAAGAACCAAGAGTAAAGTCATAGCGAGCGTTTTGTGAGTATTTGATTCTTATGGATTATCTCAGAAGTTCAGCGATCAGCCGCATTGTTTGGCGTACAATTCAAACCAGAATTTTCGACAAAACTCGACCAAAAATATGCCACACGCCCATCTTTCAGCTTAAAGGCCAGACTAAGAGATCAAACCACGACTTGTCAATCATTGTATTTGCTGTTAGAGAACTTGCAGAATACTTCTCTAAGCTTATATATGCCGAAGAACCTGAAATTAAGTTACTTGGAAAAACGACTTACCAAGATATTCCACTCGTTATTGCAAATTCGAATCCAGACATTGCTCTTGTAAATGCGAGTGGGATTTTTTCCGAATTTCTCCTTTCCAATAGGTTCTTTATATTACCATATATCGACTTTACCTTGGATGTCTCCGATTCATTGGACTCGATCCTTGCTGGGATAAGTCGCAAAAAGAGAAAGAGAATTCGCGAAATAGAGAAACTCGGATATACATATGAAATCACAAAGGATTCTGAGAAACTAAAGTCATTCTACAATGAGATGTACGTACCACGCATTTTGAATCGACATGGGAAATCAGCCCAAACAGTATGCTTTTCTGAATGTCAAAGACTGTTCCGAAGTGGCGGGCTCTTGCTCGTAGAGCTTGATGGTAAATACATTTCCGGGGCCATATATGTCCCACACGGCAACGAACTCTACATTCCTATGCTTGGCATAAGCAAAATTGATGAGTACTTAACAAGAGGCGGTCACGCTGCACTATATTTCTTGATCTTGTGGGCGAAACAACAGGGCTATGAGAAAATAGACTACAGCTTCAGCAATCCATTCCTAAAGGATGGGATATTTCAGTACAAGAAAGAGTGGGGCATGAAAATAAGGCCTATAAAAGGGCGGGATGCAAAAATCTTTGCAATTAAGTTATGCAACTTTAGAGAAGGAACTCAAGATTTCCTAAAAGAAAATCCCTTCATCTGTACAGATGGTGAAGACCTAAAGGGTCTTGTGGTCCTTGATTCTAACATCAGAGATTGGTATAACACCTATTACGTCCCAGGCCTGTCAGGTCTCATTGTCCTTTCATTGATCCGCTATCCCCCTAGGTCCCAACTAACGCAATTGCACAAGTTCCCTTTGAAAGATGATTTTAGTCAGATTTCCTTGCCGCTCAGCTTCTTGACAGAAATCGCCTCCGAGAGAGTCTATGATGTATATCATCTCGATTTCAATAATGCACACCAAAAAAACCCAAATCAAAGGGAATAGGAAATTGGATACCTTAAAAGGCAGACTGTTGACAATCTCAAAGTGCATTTTTAGAAGGGAGAAGGTTTTCTTTTTTGAAAAGGCGCTTTCCTATCAGTGTTTCAAAATGGAAGCTGAGCTAGACGTAAATGTGAGAATTGTACAAGATGACGATTTTCCAAAAATTTCAAACCTTTCTGCTATTCTGGAAAATGAGTTCAAGACAAGGTTCAAGATGGGCCACCTATGTTTTGGAGCAGAGTCCTGTGGGGAGTTTGTTCATTTGACTTGGGCCTCATTCAATGAGGCTTATGTAGGCAGTCTGGAAAGAAAACTGCAGGTGGGCCCTGGCTCAGCCTACATGTACGATACGTATACATTTCCGAAGTACAGGGGGCAAGGAATAGCTCCCAAAGTAATGAGCGAAGCTTTGAACTACTTGTCCAAAATGAGAAACATTCAGAAGGTCTATTTGGCTATTTCTCGCGATAATTTTTCATCGTTGAGAACTGCTTTTAAAGTAGGATTTCGGAAAATCGGTGCGGTCACCCTTACAAGGATATACAAGTTAAGGCTATATCGATTCAAAGGGGAAACTAAAGAAGACTACAATAAATTAAGGGCAATGTTCTTTATTTAAGAGTGTTTTGTATTAGTCGAGCGCGCGCTTTGATTACGAACAAAGGTCAGCTCTTCTAGAGGTCTTTGAATGCTTAAAGCTGACGTGCTAACCAAAGACGAGGAAACGGCCTACGAAGAATTCGTTGATGGGTGTCAGTTCAGCCTGATTCAGCATAGCTTGGACTGGCGTAATGTTATTTGTGATTTAGGAAAAGACAAACCATTATTTATTGTTGCAAAGAAAAATGATGAGATTGTAGGCGTCTTGCCACTTTATTACTATAAGTGCAGATTTGGTAATTTATTGACCTCGACTTCTTGGTACACTATTTCTGGCACAATATGTTCCGAAGATGCGTATTGTAAAGAGATATACAAGGCTCTACTTGACCATTCTCTCACCCTAGGTAAAGAATTGGACTGTACCGCCATATCTATTGGCACAAACCCCTTTCTAGACGACAAAGAATATTATCTGGAGTACTTCAGACCAGACTATGTTATGGAAAATTTCATACAATACATACGTCTAAGCGAAGTCTTCGACGAAAAAGGCAATGTGATACACCCAAATTACTTAAGAAGAAGTGATGTGACCAGAAATCTGAAAAAAGCAAAACTGCAGCCAATAGTAATTTCAGATGAGCAGATTCAAGCCAATGTCGCTGAATGGTTTAGGATCCACGAAAAAAGAATGAGCGAAATTGGTGCAACCCCCATTCCAAAGAGGCTATTTGAAAGTTTCTTAAGAAATCTGATCCCGAATGGTAGAGGGAAATTTCTCTTCGCCTTTTATCAGGGAAAGATGATTTGTGGAGGCTTATATGTATTCAACAAGAAAATAATGGACGTATTCATGATGAGTATGGATTCTGAACATGGCAAACTTGGGGCTAACTATCTAATCACGTATGATATGCTAAAATGGGCGAATGAAAGTGGTATTTCAATTTTCAATTGGATGTCTTCCGATAGAAAAGGAAGTGGAGTATACGACTGGAAAGAGAAATGGGGAAGCCGCGAACGCACCTTTCTATATTTGACAAAAGTTTTAGGAAACACTTCCCAATGGAAAAATATGGATTATAATGAATTGAAAGAAGTCTATAAGTTTCATTATTTATTGCCCTTCAATCTACTGAACAATGCCCAATCGAGATTTACGACGAAAGACGAACTTACATCATTTATGCAATCACATTCAAAAATCGGAAACTAGATTTCGCATAAAATTAATTAGAACATCAAGATGCATTATGGTTGGAGGTTGACACAATGTCGAAGAAGAGAATTTTGATAACAGGTGGTGCTGGTTTCATAGGCAGCCATGTGGCGGAGGATTTTGTTAAAAACGGCTATTCAGTGAAAATATTAGACGACTTTTCAACTGGGAGCGTCAACAATATTCTCGGGCTTTTCAATTACAGGAATTTTAAGATGGTCCGCGGTAGCATCGTAGATAAGGAGTTAGTTGCGAAGGCAACTGCAGATGTCAACGTAATCTTACACTTAGCTGCTCAGATACATGTGGACAGATCAATTATAGAGCCCAGACACACATTCGAGGTTAATACGCTCGGAACTCTAAATATATTGGATGCAGCTTTGGAAAATGAAGTCGAACTTGTAGTTTATGCGTCCAGCAGTGAAGTTTACGGTTCAGCTAAACATGTGCCTATGAACGAGGATCATCCACTAAACCCTGCATCTCCCTATGCTGCAAGTAAGGCAGCTGCGGATAGGCTTTGCTTCTCATACTTTAATACTTATAAACTACCCGTTGTAGTTGTTCGCTGTTTCAACACTTACGGACCTAGGCAGAAGGAGGCAGGTTACGCAGCAGCCATACCCAAGTTCTTAGGGAGAGCCCTTTCAGGTTTGCCGCCCATCATTTATGGTGATGGAAAGCAAACGAGAGATTACATGTACGTCAAAGATGCGGTAAACGCGTACAAACTTGTTCTAAAATCCTATGAAAACATCGTGGGCAAAGCCGTCAATTTTGGAACAGGAAAGGAAATACCTGTTCTGAAACTAGCAAGAATAATTCTGGACCTCTGCAAAAACAGAAAAACCCCAATTCACGTAGCACCGCGCGCTGGAGAAGTGAAGAGACTCTGCGCAGACGTATCCTTGGCTGAAAAGGAGCTAGACTTTGCCCCTAAGTATACAATTGAAGCAGGATTGAAAGAGTTTCTAGGTTGGTACAGAGAAGGAAGATATGAGGAGTGGAAAGCATATACTGAGCAATAGGAGACTAATTGTTGAAGCAAGCCAATTTTATTCCGTTCTATACACCTTGGGTTACTAGGGAAGACAAGAAAGCGGTATTCGAAGCTTTGGGGTCTCGTTGGCTCACCGGAGGACCCAGAGCTATCCGTTTCGAGAAAATGCTTGCTGATTACACAGGCGTCAAACATGCCATTTCAGTAAATAGCTGCACGGCAGCTTTACATCTTGCCATGCGAGTATTAGACATAAAACCTAGTGATGAAGTCATAGTCCCGGTCTTCACTTTTGCTGCAACTGCCAATGCTCCCATATTCTGCGGCGCAAAACCAGTATTTGCCGATATAGATGAGAAGACTTTCAACATTTCTCCGAAGGACATTTTGAACAAGGTCACACGTAAAACAAAAGCTATAATACTTGTTCACTACGGCGGACAACCTTGTGATATGAAAGAAATACTTGAAATAGCAGAAGACTACAAGCTTTACGTTGTGGAAGACTGTGCTCATTCACTAGGCGCCGAATATCAAGGCAAGAAAACAGGAAACTTGGGCACAATTGGCTGTTTCAGCTTCTACCCGACTAAAATCATCACCACAATAGAAGGAGGAATGATCACAACCAACGACGAAGATCTTGCTAGGAAGCTAAGAATCCTGAAAGAACACGGCGTGACTAAAAGCGCCGCAGATCGGGAATCAGATGCAACATGGTATTATGATGTAGTCGATTTAGGCTATAATTACAGGCTAAACGAAGTACAAGCGGCGTTAGGAGTATCTCAGCTTAAAAGAGTAGAAGAAGGTATTGAAAGAAGAATTAAAGCCGCTCATTACTACACAAGAAAATTGAGCTCTTGTACTCTTAATGGAGTAACTCCGCCATACGAAGCTCCCCTTAGGTCGCATGTATTTCATTTATATGTAATGAAAATTCGAAGTGACGTAGCGGGAATAACTAGGGATCAATTGTGTAGAAAATTGCGGGACAGTGGAATAGGAGTTAGTGTACATTATACTCCTTTACACCTCTTATCCTTCTACAAGAGATTTCTGAATGGCAAATCAAATGCCTTCTCGATAGCCGAACAGGTCTATGGACAAATACTATCTTTACCATTATTTCCGACACTGACTGAGAAAACCATAGATTTCGTAACAGAAAAAATAGAAGATATTGTAGCGCGTTCTACGCAGTTCGATTCCGTGCCAACCAAAGTCTAGGCCCATTGTCCCATCTCTTTACATTTGGTCTTTGTGATGTTGCATTGAAAATACTAATCGCTACCCCCTCTTTTTTTCCCATTATTGGCGGTTCCGAAGCGCTGACTCGAATTCTTTCAATCAAGCTCAATGAGATTGGAATCCACACAGACGTTATGACGCTGAACATGAATGAAAAATGGAAGCCAATCTGGAAAGAGAAGATTGAGAGAAATGGTCTAGCCCGAGTATTCAGAGTGCCGGCTTTTAATCCTTTGCCAAACTTTCCGAACCCCCTGTCTAACCTGATTGGCATAAATGTTTTGCCGAAACCAAGTACAATACGAAAGTTTGAAGATTATGATGTTATTCATTTCATTAGTGAAGCAGACTTAAGTTTTCCTCTTTTATCATACTTTGTCAAAAAACCAAAGATAATGCATTGCTGTGGAATTTACAAGCATGGAGGAGTCTACAAGTATTACATGTTTGAACGTCCCTTTCTAAAGAATATATTCAAAAGGCTCTTTTCTAACATTGCCGACATATACCTCGTACTCTCACCCGAAGAGAAAGTGCTTCTTTCAGACCTGGGTGTATCTGCAGACAAAATCCTGATTTTACCCCATGCTATTGACCTTGAGATTTTTCGACCTGATGAAACAAAAAGAATTGATAATTTAGTTTTGTTTGTGGGTAGAATAGACAGAATTAAAGGGTTGCATATTTTGGTAAAAGCCCTCTCCTATCTTGAAATCCCAATACAACTGGGCATAATAGGTCCAAAATGGGATGAAGGTTATGTAAAAGAGATTGAGCAAATGTCTCATTCAATAAATCAAAGCGGTGTCCATAGGGTAAAGCTTTTTGGGGGCATGGATACAACCGATCTAGCGCTCTGGTATCAAAAAGCTTCAGTTCTTGTCTGTCCGTTTCTTTATGAGACTTATTCCACTGTTACACTCGAAGCTTTGGCATGCGGGACGCCAGTAGTAAGCACAGGAACCCATATAGTCGAAGAAGGTTCCGATGGAATCTTGGTGACGCCTAGAGATCCTGGAAAGCTTGCGAACGCCATTATGGAATTACTGGAAGATAAGGGGATGAGAGAAAAATATGGAAGAGAAGGGAGAAAACTTGTTGAACAGCATTTTTCGTGGGGATCTACTGTCAAACAGTTGGTCAAGGTTTATGAAGATTTAGTGGCGATTTGAACACATCTCGAAAACAGGCGCGCGCAGATTGAATTCGTTTACCTCATAATCCAATCAAAGCGCGCGCTAACAGGACGAACACGACTGAGGAAACAAAATGAAGGTTCCTCTAAGCAAACCCTTCATAAGAAAAGAGGAAGAAAAGCTAGTTCTTAAAGTTTTGCGCAGTGATTATCTAACAAGAGGACCTATGTTAGAAAGGTTTGAAAAAGAGTTTGCAAGTTATATAGGAGTAAAGCATGCAGTAGCCGTTTCAAGTGGGACTGCCGCGCTTCATTTGGCCCTTCTTTTACATGGAATTGGCGAAGGAGATAAAGTAATTACTTCTCCTTTCACTTTTGTAGCTTCTGCGAACTCTATTTTGTATGTTGGTGCAAAACCTGTCTTTGCTGATATTGATCCCCTTACCTATAACATAGATCCAGAAAAACTGAATGAAACGATCGACAAGGAAACAAGAGCTGTAATGGTTGTTCATGTTTTTGGAGTTCCATGTGATATGAAACCCATAATGGAAATATGCAATGACAAAAAATTGATTTTAATTGAAGATGCATGTGAAGCATTGGGTGCAACTTATAAAGGGAGGAAGGTCGGGGCTTTTTCTACATCCTGTTTTAGTTTTTATCCAAATAAGCCGATAACCACTTGCGAGGGTGGAATGCTATGCACTGATGATTCTCACAAAGCGCTATATGCTAAGGCTTTAAGGAATCAAGGAAGATCAGCTGGGAAGTGGTTAGAACATCAATGGATAGGGTACAACTATCGCATGAGCGAACTGCACGCAGCGATTGGACTAGCGCAACTCAGAAAAATCGATGCGATACAGAGAATGAGAAAGCACAATGCCGAAGTTTATACCAGGCTTTTGAAGAGGTTTCCAGGTGTTAAAACTCCACCTGACGTTAGTGGAAGAACATGGTTTGTCTATGTCGCAGAGTTTGAAAACAGAGATGAAATAGCAGAAAAGCTGAACAAGAAAGGGATTGAATGTAAGCCATATTTTCCTCCAGTGTGCTTACAAGCTCCCTATAGAAAGTTGGGTTTTAAAGAAGGCGACTATTCTACATGTGAAACAGTCAGTCGAAGAGTTTTAGCTTTGCCCTTCTATACAAACATGACCGTGAAAGAAATCCAATATGTAGTTGACTGTATACGGGATGTTCTAAACAGCTAATTTCACATGGCCTCCAAATCTTAACACTAAAGATTGAATCTCTACCGCGCGGCTCGCAAGAATAAATCAAAAGAAGGTTACACGCCGGCACAAGAGAGTGTGTCTATAGAAAAGAAGGGAGTGGAAACTCAAGATAGCATCGCTTAAGTTAGCGCGCGAGCTATTTCTCCGAATTCTGCATATGACAGATATCTACAAAAATCTTCTACAGTGCCATTTGGCATTAAATCTGCACAGTTTCTGGAGCCGAGGAGTAGAAACATCTGCAAATCCAGCACTTTGGGTATGATACTCATGTCGAAGGTTTACGCAAGTACTAATGGATGCGAAGAAGGACAGCTTAGTTCAATGTACGTTGAGCAGTTTTTCAGGGAGAATAATCTAATAATCACAAAGGATCCGACACAAGCTGATCTTATAGTTTTTTACGCATGCGGGTTAACTGATGCGAGTGAAAAAGACTCATTAAGGGTGATAGAGAAGTTACAAGCCAAAATGAAACCCGCGGCACGGCTTATCGTTTGGGGATGCTTACCGAAAATAAACCCTAAATCACTTGAGCCAATCTATAAAGGCCCACTTCTAGGATCAAAAGACACAAGTTTCTTCGCAAGCCTTTTGGAAAAAACTCTGGTTTCATTCGACAATATAAGGGCTAATACACTTGTCCCAACGGAGACAACGCGATCACCCGCGCGCGGTGATGCGTTTACTCATGTGCTTCTTCTTTTGAAAAAAGGAGTGCAGCGTCTAAAATGGCAAGATTTTCAACCCACAACTTTTTTCATTCTGGCTGCAACAGGTTGCACTGGGCATTGCACTTACTGTAGTGAACGGTGTGTGTTCGGAAGTATCAAAAGCCGACCAATAGATAAGATCATCTTTGAATTCAAGTGGGGTTTACAACAGGGCTACGACCAGTTCTTTTTAGCGGGTGAGGATCTTGGTGCGTACGGCAT
>Ga0315308_1000263_pt1 | contig 28736 bp, 36 predicted proteins | sample TDP3_MG_FD_203078 | JGI IMG/M metagenome (GOLD analysis project Ga0315308, IMG submission 203078) | Freshwater sediment microbial communities from Lake Towuti, South Sulawesi, Indonesia - TDP3 | ecosystem: Environmental > Aquatic > Freshwater > Lake > Sediment | place: Indonesia: South Sulawesi... | reverse complement strand
GGGAACCAAAGTGGCACGCGGAAAAAAGGTCCAGCACAAGGACTTCCCACCGGACGTACAAAAGTGGATCGAGGAGATGAAGGAACTTAACGAGAGAATCACCATCAGGAAAGTCGAGGCAAAAACATGAATACACCGAAGGAATTTGAGGACGACCTCAAGAGCTTCCTAGTAGGAAAAAGGATATCGGACGTAAAGACAACGAGCAAACCAGACACCTGCCAACTAGACTTCGACGACGGATCAAAACTCGATATCCACTTCAAAGACCGCGAGATATACTCAATCGAAGCCAAAAAAGGGAACGAGGCTCTACTCGGAGGACGGGTCTTCGAATGGAAACCCCAGAGATAGACGTGAGCAAACCAGCCGTCTACTGCCGCAAAGAAGGCAAACAAGTACCGATATGGTACTGCACGGGAAGCTTCTACCAAGGAAGGAAACGCTGCCCCCACATGGTCAAAGTCACCGTCAGGATCGCCCAGAACCAGGCCGAGGTCCAATGTGAATGGAAACCCTAGAGATGCAACAGCTAGCATGGGAATGGATCTTCGACAGACAGGAACGGTACGCAGAGGCAGCGGAGCGGCTCACCACACTCTTCAAGTGCAACAGGTGCGGGCACTGCTGCCAGAACGCCCCATGCAACGTCATGCTACAAGACATGCAAAACCTCTCCAAGTACCTGGGCAGAGACATAAAACACCTAGCACAGTACGTCAACTACAGATCGTGGGGAGGACAAACCAGGGTCTACCTGCGGACACCGTGTCCCTTCGTATCGAAAAAGCGGGGAGAACCAGCCAAGTGCAAGATATACCCAGCAAGGCCCCTGGCATGCAGAACATACCCGCTAGGAACCGAGATACTCATGATGCCCGAACAGTGCCAGCTGGCCCGAGACATAAAAAGCTGGATCGAGCAACACGGAAAACAGATATGGCCCAAACTGAAAGAGATAGAGGACCCGGTTGACCACCAAATGCGAAAAGTGATAGCAAAACAACTGGGGCCACCAAGGGAAGACGGCTTCCACCACTGGATAAAAACGCTCAACAAGATGGCGGGAGACCTGAAGAGAGACACCTTCCAGGCACCCGTCATGTCCATGCCACTAGAAGCAGTCATAACAATCATCAAAACAAAGGAGATGAAATAATGGGAACCGACGGAGTGGAAACCGACGAAACCTACCCCATGTGCCCAAAATGCTCAACCCTGAACCCCCAAAACGCCACCTACTGCGTAAACTGCGGGAAGAGACTCAGCATACCACTGGACGAGTGGCTCGAAGATATGGTCAAGGAATGGCAGAAGAGGATAAACCCCCACACAAAGCTCATCGACTCCGGCGCAATACACCAGACGATGAAAGACATAGGCGGAATACTAGCATTCTTCAGAAAAACGGCCAAGCTCGACCCCACCTCAAAGACCGCCTGCGAGATAGCAGAAAAACTCAAACACATCATAGACCCATACATCAAACAGTACAACAACAAACCAGTAAAGCTCCTAGAGGCAATCCAGGGACTACACCAAGCATGCGTCGCCCTAGGATACATCCAGCAAGAGGTACTCACAGAGACGATGAAGTTCTGGGCCGACAACCTGTCAAAGTTCACTCATGGCCGAGTACCCAACTACGAGATAGGCGAAGGAGAAAAAGCATAAATGAACAGCACAAAGAACTGGAACCCGTTCGAGACAAGCCCCCCAAACCCCGTAATTGGCATAGCACTCTGGACACTCATCCTCATAGCAAGCGGCTGGCTGATCCTTAGAACTTACTGGATGGGTAGATGGGGACAGCCTACCTGGGTCTGGCTTGCCAAGATCGCATTTGCGCTCGGCACCTTCTACTGCTCCGAACTCAAAGCCTGCGCATGGACCCTAAAACTATTCTACCCCACAAAACCACGAGGAAAAATGAACAAACTCGCCCGGATCTCCGGCGTAGCAGCCATAACCGGACTCATCATCTGGTTCAGCTGGCACATCTGGCTCAACGCTACAAACAGCGCAATACCATTCAAAGCCTAGAAAGGAACACAACATGAGCATACCCTCTAGATGCATCGTCTGCGGAGAACCGTGCAAAATGCGAATGCAAGTCCCATTCCTAACCTGCCCGACATGCTCCGGGGTCATCAAAAAATGGAATAAGCTTCCCAGACGACTTCAGGACGCGCTGCACAGCCTACGAGTCCCGAAGGAATCGTAATGGAGGAACCCAAGCTCAAGAAGCTCAAAGCAAGGGAACTATCCAAGTACGCGAGCCTAATGGAGCGGCGGCTGTGGCGAGACTGGCTCTGGCGAAGGAGATGGACGAGGCACAGCCGAAGCAGCATGAACCGCTACCTGAGACGCCACTACGACCTAGAATCCCACCAGGCAAGACTCGTACTGGACTACATGACGGGTAGGAACATGCTCACACCCCAGGTCAGGAGAGGGAGACGCTACTGGATATCAACCACCGTGGACGCGGCAAACAAAGTCATCACGAGGCTAGAAGCCGGACCAACCAACAAGAGGAGGATAGTCACGGACGTAGGAGCGGCATGGAGCCAGACGAACAGGGCACTGAGAAGACTAGTGGAAAAAGGCATAATAGCAGAAGCCAAAACCAAGTGCCCGGTAGTAGAGGAGGAAGGGATTTCGGCAAAGGTCATGATCGTATACGGACTCGTCCGACCCACCCGCGCACAGATCAGAAGGATCAAGGAGGAAATCCGAGCCCAGATGCCCGAGTCCGAGAGAATCTACGGCGAACGGGTGGAGCGGTGGCTGAGGCGCGAGTACGGACCCGAGGCAACAATAGAAAGAGAGTCCATAGTGCCGAACCTCGCACCCGAGAACAGGTTCGACTTCCTAGTGACCACACCAGACGGGACCAAGATACCCGTGGAGATCAAGGGATGGAGAAGGGAACCGATCACCCTGGCAAACGCACGGGTCGAACAGTTCAAGTGGAAGATGAACGCGGCAAGAGTGGAGAGAGGACTCTTCTTCGCACCATACGCCCAAAAAGGCCTACCGGAGAAGATGGAGGAAATGGGCATCCACTACAAAAAGCTCAAGTTCCCAGCAGAAAGGAGGAGGAAGACAACGATCTGAAGAGGTTAAATGATGAGCGCAATCGCTGCTGACAACATTTCGTGGAGGTGCCCACGCCCCTCAGTTTCGAACCCCAAGTGATAATGAATGGAAAACGGGCACAGGAAGCGAGCGGGACCAAGGGTAATGGGACCCCGGATAACCGAGGCTCTAGCCAAGGAAGCAATAGCCAAAGCGGGGCTACTCAGAGAAGGAAAGATCAGAATCCACAAAAAGGCGCACATAGCCCTACTGGAAGAGATGACCAGACGGGGAACGGAGATAGCCAAGACGGCGGGAAGGCTAATGAGACAGGACCTAAGGACGACGCTGATGAAAAGGGACATAGAGAACGCGATCAGGATCATTGAGCGAGATAGAAAGCGTCGCCCCGGCGAACAGCCCGACCCCGCGAAACGGCCTCGTCCAACAACCGGGAAACCGCCTCAACCGACATATTCAGAGATCCAGCCAACTGAGAGGCGGTCCTAGGAGACTCGGGCCTCAAGAACCCAACAACATCGGCCTCGGCTGGCCCAGCCTTACCACCAAGAACCCTCTGAATCGTATCCGGATCAAACTCTATCACGTTATACATCAAGTCCTGAACCCAGGCAGGAGCAAGACCAGCACAGGCCTTAACGCGCCAGTCAAGGGTCACAAAGAGCTTGGAAACATAGTTCTCGGGAGTATAGACCCTAGAGAAGAACTGGGCCGCCTCGTTAACCGCCCTCCGCTTCACCTCATCCTGGCCGGAAATAGCCATCCCGAACTCCCTGAAGCGGCGGCACACCCGGGTCAACTGCTGGGCCTCCCACTCCCAGTCGGCAACGTTCTGGATCGGCAGGGAAACCAGCAACGCGACATCGTAGTTAAAGAAGTCCAGACCCCTGACCGTCTTGGACCTGCAGTAGTCAAAGTAGATGGCACACGGCTTAGCGTTAATCGGGGCGGACTGGATGACGGAAAGAGGCTGCTCGCCGTCGGCAAAATAGGCGGTACACGGGGAAAGACGCATATAGTGATCTCTATACTGCTTCATAATCAAAGCAGAGGGAAAACCAACGTAACAGGAAAGCTGGCGACGGGCAAGGGCACCCAGAGCAAGATTAACGAGGCTATACAGAGACTCAGGCTTCTCAATCAGGCCACGAATCGAAAAGTTCCTCACACCGCCGCCCCTCTTGAACGAGTAGAACGGCAGAGTCCTCAAAGGGACAACATGACGGAACTCCCTCTTCATATACTCCCCACGAACCTGAGTCCACCCCTGGAAGCTACGAGGATCAATCGTGGCAGAGGTAAAACACTTCCAGCGATCAGGACGCTCAAGAAAAGAGACGTTCTCACGGAAGCTCATGTAGTAGGCATTGTCGGCAAAGAACTTGTACTTCGGGCACTTAACCGACCCCACCCCCGTAGGCTGCCCGGTGGGGCCAATCATCTCCACCACCTCGGGCAAACGGGTGAAGCCGTCCAGATTTGTGGAGAGATAATGAAGGCCCATCAAGAGCTTCTGAATGAAGAAGCCACGGGTGAGAGCAACCTGAATCTTGTTAAGGGTCTCAACCCTGGCCTCAACGTCATAGGAACGCTTCAGATAGGTTAAGACATCCACCAGATCGGCATTGCAAACGTCAAGATCATGCGGAGTATAACCAAAGTCTGCAACGCGGACGAAATCAACCTCACCAGCAGGACGAGGCCTAAGATGGCAGATCACATCAACAAACGAACCCCCCATCGTGAAAAGGCCAGGGTCACGCCAATCGGGATAGCTACGTATGAACTCAGTACACTCCCGATCGTAAATCTGCTGAAGACCAACATTAGAAAAAGACACCACGTTGGCATCCACAAGAGCAGAGAGGAGGACATCACCCTCATCCATAAAAAGGTTGGAAGGATTATAACCAGCCCCCTGCCCCGGCCCCAAGAAAGAAGCCTCCCGAACCGAGGGGTCAACAAGAAAAGAATAGTTCGTGACGACATGAACCCCCTTCCCGACGTGCTTCAAAGCGAGACGGGCGGGACAGACGCCCATCGAAAGAGCAGCCTCAATGATGTCCTTGTGCGACAGCACGCTGGACTCAGCAAAAATATCGTCGGTCGGAATCTTACCCTTGGACATCAGACAGCCCTGACAAAGAAAGTGGAACGGAAAACAATCATTCACGGCACGAATGTTTTTGTACATCTCCTTCGCGGATGGCTCCACACAGAAATGCTCCCGCCCCACCACCTCCACAACGGGAGTACCATCAGCAACCAGCCTCGCGATCCGAATAATGTTGGCGGTCTCGTTGAGGGAACGGGAGACAAAGAGACAATCAACGTCGCCATGCTCGGTCAGGAGATAGTCCACGCCGGTATGAGACTTACCAACGCGAGTCGGAGCATTAGCGATGAGACCTTCAACATTCGAACCCATGCTCTGCTCAATAGCGGAGCGAAAGTCCGACGTGAAAGGTTCGAACGCACTAGCCACGGTTGGTTGCCTGCGAGCAGCAAACAAGTACCTGCTTAAATATTTTCTTTCTGTAGAAAAGTTGAAAATAAGTTTTCAAATGGACACAAATATCAATATCCATAGCCACAAACGTCAACACCCGTGGCTGCAAACGTCAACATTCGTAGCCACAGATACCGACAAACAGAGACACAAAACTTTTAAGGAGCACCAACGTTCGGGCGAGCGGCAACCAACGTGGCTAGCAACATCCCGCCGATCACCCTCTGGGTTCGAAGAAGCCAGCTATACCCGATCTACGAAGAACTCCGAGCGGCGGGACTCTACTACAAGGGAAGCCAAAAGACCCCAGACCTCATCGGCTTCGAAATCAACGAGCGAAACGCAACCACCAAGGCAATAACGGCAATCGAGCAGAGAAAAGAGTACGTCCAAAACTACAACGAGATCCTACCCACAATAGCAAGACTCGTCGAAGCCCACAGAGCAGAACAAAACATCATAGAAATACAGATCGACAGGACCAACGGGACGGTACTATTCAACACCAGATACCACAACCCGCGCCTCACAGAACTGATGAAAATACTGAGACAGAAATACTGGTTCACCGAGGACCGAGAAGGAATCCGCTACATCCCAGACCAGTACGCATTCAGCACCCCCACCAGATTCTTCTACCACATACTCAAAGACATCAGAGGACACTTCCAAGTTGACTACAAATGGGTCGTACACACAATCGACCTCCGCAAAGCCAAGGAGGCCTTCCAACAGAAGTACGAACCCTGGGAATGGCAGATGGAGGCACACCAAGCCTTCAAAAAGAACGCATCCAGAGGAGTAGTAGAGGCAAGCTCAGGATCAGGAAAGACCATCTTCGGAATCTACGAGATCCTAGAGCTATCCGTCAGGACAGCCATAATCGTGCCGACCGAGGTGCTGGCCGAACAATGGGAATACGAACTCAGCAAAGTCAAGATAGAAGCCGGACTCTACTACGGCAGAGAAAAAAACATCAAAGACATCACCATCTTCATAATCAACTCGGCAGCAAAATGGCTCCCCCAACACCCCGAATACTTCTCCTTCATCCTCTTGGATGAAGTCCACCACAGCGCGGCATACGTGTTCAGCCAAGCCCACGACCACCTAGCTCCATTCGCCCTGGGAATCTCCGCGACAGTAGAAAGAGAAGACCAGCGGCACGAGGACCACATATACCACACCATAGGACCGAGAGTCTACGAGCTATCCGTCCCAAACGCCATACAGAAAGGCTACCTAGCCAGACTCAAAGTAGTCAACATCAAATACCAACTGGCAAAAGACGAGTGGCTCGCCTACGTCAAGATAGACCCCATCATCCGAAAAATCATGGCAAGATACGCGGCGATGGCAGGAGACAGGTACAACCCATTCATGATACTACAGAGAGAAGCCAAAGCAAGAGAACCAGCGGCCCTCAAATGCCTCAAACTCATACAGGAAAGAAAAGCCATACTGGAAAAAAGCGTCGCCAAGATCCCCATACTCGAAGCCACAATCCTCCAAGAACCCGCCCAGAAGTGGATCATCTTCTGCGAACTCATAGAACAAGCCGAAGCAATCAAGGAACACCTCTCGAACAGGTTCGCAGTAGGAGTATTCCACTCCAAGATGAACAAGAACCAGAGGGAAACCGCCCTAACCCGGTTCGAGATCGGCAAGACCAACATCATGGTCGCAGTCAAAGCCCTGGACGAAGGGTACAACGTACCCGAGTGCAAACGAGGAATCATCTCAGGCGGATCGAGCACCAAGAGACAGATCATCCAACGAGTCGGAAGACTCCTAAGAGAACTGTCCAGGCTCGGAGGAACATCCAAAGACGCCATCCTCTACCAACTCTACGCCGAGGGAACAAAGGAAGAGGACTACGTAAGGAGAAGAACCCGGATACTCCAACCCGAGAGAACGGAGTGGTTGAAATGGCAAAACAAGTAACCGTCACGATCTACCTCAAACCCGAGATATACGGAAGGCTGAAAGAAGAAGCCCAAGAGACGGGCAAGAAAAACGTACAGGAGCTAATAAGACACATCATCATAGACCACACGCTCCTCCATAACCCGAAAGGAGGAATACGGAGGTGAAGACGACCGAGCTTAGGGAGTATAGATTCAAGGCACCGAAATGCCTGATGGACGAGTACGACTCGGCAGCGAAAGCCGCCGGGTACAACAGCCGCTCGGACGCAATACGGGCGGCACTCCAAAAGCATATCGTCTATATGAGGAGGCAAAGCAGATGAATGGCCTAAAGAGATTGAAGGAACTAAAGAAAGCTGAGTTCCTAGCGGAACTCAGAAAAATCCTCGGAGACAGGTACGACAAGAACCTAGAGCCGGAATACATGGAGTTGAAGGAACTCTACGAAGACAAAGCAGCAGGCATGGCAATACGGCAGATCGCGGAACAGTTCCGCTACAAGTGGGAAACCACAGCGGTCTACCTCAATGCCAAGGAAGCGCCACCCGGAAGGAGAGGAGGAGAGGGCATACAGGCATTCTTCGTCACAGACGAAGCAACGCCCGTCAACGCATTCCTCTACGGACCGGGAACCAGCCCATTCACCCAATTCCACAGGTACACCCTCAGCGGGCGCGAGATCCCGAACAGGGGAAGCCACAGCATAGTCAACTACAACGACGAAGGAGAAGTCGAATCCGACAAGGTAATCGCACTCCTGAAACAAGCGGCAGAGAAGATCGACACGCTCTTCAAGCCGGACATAGTAATAGGAGGCGTACCCAAAGTAGTGGTCGGAAAGATAATCCCGTTCGTCACCCCGGAACCTGAGTGGCCCAGCGCGGAGGAACGAGAACCCGGCGAACAGGTACGGCCCAAGGGCAACCAACCTATAGTCCAGTACATCGCCGGACAACTCCAACCAGCCTTCAACGCCACCATGAGCGACGGAGGACAAGGCAGAGTCCGCTTCCACATCAGACCAACAAAGGCAGCGAAACCCCCAATGGAGTGGTTCATCAGCCAAGCCGACCTACAAAAACTCCAAGAACAACAGGAGGCACAGGCCGACATCACGGCACCAATGGCACAACTGGTCGGCAACCAGGGCGCGATAATGGTCGGATCACTCTACCGGGTCGAGAGAGTCACCCAGCCGGACAGACGCGAGGTCGTCTACAGGGACATGGACATATTCTACGTCATACCCGACGAAGAAGCCTCCCAGATCGTCCTGCCAGCACCCGAAAGGAGAGGCAGAGGCGCGGGAGCAGCAGCACCAGCCAAGGACGTAGAAGGCGACATCATCACAATGGCAAGAGGATTCGACTACAGGTTCACCGACAGCGACCTCTCACTCATCGCCTGCGAAGACACAGAGAAGAAGACAGCACTACAGAGCCTCATAGACAAGGGACGCATCAAGATCGAGACATCCAAGACCGGCGAAAAGGTCTATGTCTACGTGCCCCCCGAGGAGAAAGAGGAGAAGCCCGCAGCGGAGTAGGCTTCTCCACCAACTTTTTTTCCTTTTTTCCATAATCAAAGGAGAGAAGAATGACGCTCGACGAACCCATTGCTATGATAGGGTACGCAGCCTGCCCAATCCTAGAACTCATCGGATTCATCATCCTATGGAAATACCTCAGGCAAGTAGGCAAGAGGATCACCGCATGAAACTTCTCGAATGGATAAGGTTCATCGGATGGTTCATCTGGATTTTCATCGAACCCCCGCTCATCGCACTCGGCCTGTGGTACTTAAGGCGGCTCACAATCGCCATCGAGAAGCAAAATCGAAATCACACGTTCACCGAAAGCAGAACGGAGAGGAGAGAAAAATGCCCGAAGACGAGTCATACCTCTACCTGAGAAGCGGAGCAATACAACTAGACAAAGCCCTCGGAGGAGGATGGGAAAGAGGATCGGGAGCACTAATCTACGGGCACAAGGGAAGCTCCAAGACCCGCCTGTGCCTCTCAACCGCAATACACGCCCTCAACAAAAAGTTCAAAGTCTACTGGAACGACACAGAGGAATCCCTCACAACCGCCCAGCTACTACCCATACTCAAAGCCAACGGCATAGACATACCACCCATAAAGACACCAGCACAGGGAACCGACGCTGAGAGAACCAAGTTCTACGAGATGAAACTCAGAAAAGAGCTACAGGACCGAGGATTCACACTAGTCAAGACGCACAACTTCCTAGAAACGTGGCAGCAGCTAGGAGAGTTGTGCCGCAAGATATCCAACAAGGAAGCCTACTACGACCTCATAGTAATCGACTCAGTGACAGCACAGTACGTCGGATACCTAATGCAGAGAAAGATGGAAGCAATACTACAACAGGCCGGAGACTGGCGAACCAAACAGTCGGCGGGAAGAAGAGCAATGTTCGACGCGGTAGTGGACTGCCAAGCCTTCATGGTCGCCGTAATCAACGAGATGCACCAGCTAGCCGGACAGGAGAAGTTCGTAATACTCATGACCGGACAACCAAAAAGCGAGGTCGCAGACGCCCTAAAAGGAGGAGTGGGACAGGAAGCAGCGGACACGGCAGCAGGAGAAGGAGGAAGCTACACGGGAGGAAAATCGGTAGAGTTCCCCCCGAAAACCGTCATCCAGCTAAGAGAGCAAAAGAACGAGGTCAAGATGGCAATTATAGAGAGCCACCGCAACGTCAAGCCCGGACAGGTGGCAATGTTCAAGACAACCGACGCGGGAGTGCAGTAAATGGACCTCTCAAACATCATTGGATTCTAGGACTCCTCGTCATCCTATGGATAGGCGATGGGTTTAACCAGTTGTCTAAAGAAACTCAAGATGGATAAAATGAACAGACGAGACTTCATCACCGCAAGCATAGCAGGCGCAGCAGCGTTGGCCCTAGCAGCACTCAAGCTCAAACCAGCCAAAGCAGACGAAAGCGACGAGGCACTCAGCAGAACGATGAAAAAGTACCACACGGAAGAAGTCTGGGAGATCCAGAGACAGATCGAGGCACAGGAAAACGCGATCACCGAAGCCCGCCAGACGATCAAGAACCTAGAAGCAGAAAAAAGGGAGACCAAGAAGTACAAGGACACTAACACGGAGGACCTCATCGCAAACCTGACCAGCAAGATCGAATCCCAGGAAAACGCCATAACTGAGGCCAAGAGGGAACTCAAGAGACTAACAACCGAAAAACGGGCACTCATGAAGGAGTGCGACAGCCCCGGAGCCAGGGGACACAAGCACCTCTACAAGCAAGAGAAGGCCTGGGATGAGGGGTGGTGGCATTACGAGATTAGCCGGTGTATCTACTGCGGCAAGAAAAAGACGGTCTCCGAGGATTATTTCGACTATTATTCGGACCCCTGCTTCATTGCGACTGCTGCCTACGGCAGCCCCCTGCACCCACGAATCAACGCGCTGAGAACCTACCGGGACCGCTACCTACCCAAGAGGATCACGGCCTGCTACTACAAACACAGCCCGCCAATCGCCAACTGGATCAGGAAAAGAGAACCCGCCAAGAAAGCGGTCAGGGCCATGCTCATACCAATCACAGAACTGGCGCGGAGGCTAACCGAGTGAAAACGCTCCTCCTCGACACACCAAAGACCGAGGAAGACATAGACAGATACGTGTACTGCCGATCCGTCTGCCCGCACCGAATGGAGGTATGCTGGCACTGCCACCAGTTCGAGAACGGAAACTGGCAACGAGAGCTAAGACATTGGAAGAACACGAAGAGGAGAGAAAAATGAAGGCGACAATAGAACGCCTCGCGGACGGAGGGCAATCGTCGTGTCGGCAGACACAAAGGAAGAGGAAGACACACTCTGCCACGGACGAGGCTTCGTAGAGGAAGGCGTCAAGAGGATCAAGAGGGAGATACCATGAGAAACGAGAAGCAAGAAATCATAAGTGCCTGCTTCCTCATCTTCGCACTCTTCATCGCAATGACAATAATCCGCGCCGACTGCGCCGAAGCCTACCAGAACGTGACCCTGGAAGAAGCCCTCAAATTCTGGAGACAGGGACGCGGAGTCATACTGGACGTAAGAACCCAAGAGGAGTACGACGAGGGCCACATACCAACGGCCATACTAGTACCATACGACCAGCTATACACCCTCTACGAGCCCTGCAAACCCAAGATCGTCAAAGTACCCGACGAAAAACTCCCGAAGGACAACACCACCCCCATACTCGTGTACTGCAAGGCCGGATACAGGTCAACCCTCGCAGCAAGAACGCTGGAAGAACTCGGGTACACGGACATCAGCAACATGGTGGACGGCTTCGACAAGTGGAAGGAAGCGGGATACGACCGCACAACAACGAAAACGGGAGGTGAAAACGAAATGGTAGCGTGGACAGACATAATGGCATGGATAGAGAGACTAGCCATAGTCGCAGTCCTAGTCAGCGGACTGTGGCTTGGAACCAAGGTGGCAATCCACAAAGACGAGATTGAGGAAATCGCAGGAGCAGTCCTAATCTTCATCTGCGCCAACGTCTTCTGGATCGCCGTAATACTGTGGCTAGTGCTACGAACCGGGATACCGTGAGGAGATCCACATGGGAATACTGGAAGACATACAGGAGAAGCTGAAGAACCTCACACTACGGGTATCAAACCTAGAGGAAAAAGTGACGGACCTGGAAACCGAGATAGACGAACTACGGAAACCGTCACCCGAAGAAGAAGACAACACGCTCGAACGCATAGAGAAACTAGAAAACCTAATAGACGAGCTACAGACCGTGCTCCACTCATGGGTGAGAGAATGACCGAGATCGTAACACACAAGGACACGGACGGACAATGCGGCTCCATCCTCTTCCAAGAAGCCCACAAGATGAAAAAGCCCATCCACTGCCCAGCAGAGTTCGGCTGGATGAAGAGAAACACCCAGTACATGTTCGACATGAACCCAAAGTGGCAGGCACAATGGGACGAACTCGAAGCAGCGAGCAAACTCGCGCTGGAAACCCTGACGGTGTACGACCACCACCCACAGGCAGACTACTCTAGACTGCACTACAGACTCATACGATTCAACGTGCCCACATCAGCAGGAGTCCTCCTGAAACACTGGGACGAACTGGACCCGGACAGATGGTGGATCGGATGCGTCGGAGCATCCGGGGACAGGTTCGAGGACTGGTATCTCACCAGCGGAGAAAGAGCGGTCTTCCCCAAGGTAGTCCTAGACAAGATATTCGACAGATACCCCGAGCTAAGAAGAGCAGAGTGGTACTACCCCAGGTCGGCAAGACGCACAAGAGAAGTGGACGGAGTATGGAGAATAGACCCAACCACCGCATACAAGATGGGACCGGCCAACTACATCTCAACCCTAATCAACGCAGAGTACAGAACCGACTTCTTCAAAGGAGTAAACGAGGGACAGGGGTACTGGCAACCAAAGATCGGAATAGAAGGACTAAGAGAATGCGGAGACCCCATTACCTTCACCTTCAGCAATTGGGGAGACAAACTCTTCGAAAGAAAAGACGCCATAAACCGGGCGGCCAACTACGCGGCAAACGGCGAGATCCACAACATCGCGGGATACAAGCCAGACCCAGAGGAAGAAGAGTTCTGCCGACACACAGTCGAAGGAAGACACATCCTCATCATCAACAACTTCGCGGTCGTCGTATTCAGGTCAACAATGGACATAGGAAGCTTGGCCGCAGCCAAGTGCCAAGAAGACCTCAACATCACCTCGATCGCCCTCAACAGGTTCCCAGTCATAGGAGGAATGCACTGCTCGATCAGAGGAAGCAAAACCGGGTACATAGTCGATAGGCTCAGAGAAGCGGGATACCCAGGAGGGGGTCACGATGTCGCCGGAGGCTGCATAATACCCGCCACGGAGCAGGACTACTACAACTTCATACAGATCATAAGGAGGATATGATTGAGCAACGAAAAACTCCTAGTCGCAATAGACCAAGCCGAGATCCGCAGACTCCACGCAGAGATGGAGGAGATATCACACCAGATCACCAGCCTCCGCCAACTAGTCGAAAAAGCCCTCAGCCAACCCAGAAAATTCACGCCCGCACCAGTAGCACCGGAGGAACCAGAACAGCCAGAGCTACCGGAAGGCAAAATCTCGATGCTCCCCGCACGAAGAACCGAAGCGTTCAAGCTAATCCACCAACTCGCCAGCGAACACATGGACAAGGAGTTCACGACCAGCACGCTCACACTATTACAGAAAAGAGTCTTCTCGCTCCTGAACAAGCGGTACGACTTCGTTAGACAGGTAAGGAAAGAAGGACGAAGCATCGTATACCGCTTCAAACCAGAGGCCCTGGACTCAGTATGCGAAGTAACACTCGTCCAATTCGGAGAAGGCCCGCGTCCACCCAAAGAGGCGCTGGAACGGCTCAAGAAGCGATACCCGCACTTCAGCTACCGACAGGACGCCATCAACACAAGGGAATACAAGCTCACGTTCACCGATATAACGGTCAGAACATCGGTACTAAACGACCTAGCCCGAGACTTCGGGCGCAGGATCAGAGTACAGGAGAAAAGACCACGATCCTAGGAACAAACTGCATAGTGTGCGGGAAAAAGCTGGACTACGACAACGCCAGAGAAGTCTGGGGCATACACTCACAACACGCCCTGGCCGGGAACATCGAGGAGAACATGATCTTCGCGGCATGCTCGGACTGCGAGACGCCGATAGAATCACTCGACATCAAGATCGTAATGTACACCGGACTCACAAAAACGCGATGGGAAGCCCGCATACCCAACAGGGACAAGCTGGACGCGATCTACGCGGCAATGGCAATAGCGTTCGACCAGAAATGGGAGCAGGGCAAGAAACACAGGGAAAGAGCCGACGAGACGGAACCAGAACCAGAAATGATGCCCGAGCCGGAGCCGCCGACCTTCCCCATCATCTGCCTGTGCGGATCGACCAGGTTCAAAAGCGAGTTCGAAAGGCTCACCCGAGAGTTCACCCTACAGGGATTCCTAGTCCTATCAGTAGTGTTCTACGTCCACGACCAAAGCGACCCCGACTACGCGAGGATCACCCAGAAAAAGGGAATGCTGGACCAGATACACCTACAGAAGATCCGGATGTCAAACGGCATCTACGTCATCAACAAGGGAGGCTACATCGGGGAATCCACCAGAAGAGAGATCGAGTACGCCAAGAGCCTAGGCAAGACGGTACAGTACATGGAGGAACCACCATGAGCGAGGAACTGAACAAAGAAATCGAACAAAAGTGGCAGGAAAAAGTGGCAAGACTACGCAAGAAGTACCACACCGAAGAGATCATCACAGCAAGAAAGAGTCTCAGTCAAGCCAAAGAGCGAAGAGAAGAAGCAAGAGACGAAGTGGACCGCATCAAGCACCTCAGACACAGAGCCAACGGCTACGGTGTCAACGGACTCATCACCCACAAGATAAACGTAACACTGCCAGTAGCTCAGGACGATGTAGAATCAGCAGAGGAGGCCGTCCAGACAGCCGAGGCACGCCTCAAAGCTGTAATGAGAAACGCCCCAAGGGGATGCAGGTACGGACGGCACTCCTACGTCCGGACAGTCACCCGTGGATACGACGGATACGACGGACCAGAAGGATACGACGAGTGCAGGTGGTGCGGCCACAAGAGCTACTGGTACAAGGAACACGAAAGCTCAATGTGCGCAATAGCCACCGCGACCTACGGGACGCCACTAGATCCAAGAATAGGCACGCTCAAAGACTACAGAGACAGATACCTCTCCGAAAGACTGGCCCGGTTCTACTACGCGCACTCACCACCAGTAGCAGAACTCATCCAAAGATCCTGGCTACTGAAACAGGCCAGCCTAGCAGCACTCACGCCGCTAGTCATACTCACCAAGAGAATCACGGACCACAGACCAATCATCGGCGGCAGACTGGACAGAAGAGAGATGGCATAAACCATGAAGATCGTCCTCTGCGGCAGCGGGAGCTTCCTTAAAGAGATGGACGACCTCAAGAGGACACTAGAGAAATGGGGACACCGGGTAGTCATGCCCGTACACCTAGACAGAAAGGCCAGAGAAAAAGTGCGACCGACCTACATCAAGATCAAGAAAACCATAGGCCTGAGACACTTCCAAGAGATAGCACGACCAAGCACCGACGCCATACTGGTAGCCAACTACGCCAAGAACGGGATAGAGGGATACATCGGAGCAAACACCTTCGCCGAAATAGCCCTGGCATGGTACTTCCACAAGAAAATCTATATCCTCCACCCCCCGACACAGGACTACCTCAAAGACGAACTGGAAACCTGGGAACCAAAAATCCTAGACGGAAAGCTAGAGGCACTACGATGAACAAGACCAAGATCCTCTACGCAATCGCGGGGATCACGGTGGCCCTCTCCATAGCAAACCTAGCCTACCTAGCTGCGACAACCGCCAAACCCCAAATCATAAACGTGACATGGAGAACACCCAACAGCACGATCATCAGAGACGAAAAAACGGGAGAAGACATACTGGTGTACGACTACATGATCGGAATTATCCCCAAGTACGATCCCCGAACCGGGAAGGTCAAGATCACCAGCACAACCGGGCTCAGAGAAAAGATGATACAAAACCTGCTCAACAACACCGTCACCATGTACTTCGAAAACGTCACCCGACACAACGGAACACTCATCTGGCCCATCTGGAATAAGTCAAACAACAAGACCACCTACTACATCCTCAAAACCGAATACTACGAGGGAACATGGAAAGGAGCAACCATAGCAAGCCCCAACGGAACCATAAAGACCTACAACTACACTCTGGAAAACTACGACGAGTTCCAGCAGAACGCTATGGAAATGCTCCCCAAAGTGGAGTTCAGGCTCAGCACACAGAGAAACCCGCTGGTAGCAATCATACCCACGGGAGGAATAATCATCGCAGCCCTCACGATCATCTACGCAAAGGTGAAAGAAAGTGCTTGAACCCGGAACCTACTACATCAACTACGGACGCGGAAACGAGGTTGAAGCACGCTCCCTCAGAGGAGCATACGTGGACAAGTCGTTCCGCCCATTCTTCTACGTCGAAAAAGACGGCAGAGGAGACAAGCTCGCACTAAGAATGGCAGAAGACGCGGACGCATACTCCGGGGCCGAAACGGTCCAGATGAGAACCTTCTGGCAGCAGGTGCTACTCACGCTCACCAAGATATACACCAGAAGCCCGATACAGGTCAAACAGATAGCAACCCAGCTGGAGCCCCACGAAGACCTCAACACCAAGAAACTTATGCCTCGGAGAGCAACCGTATTCGCCGCAGACATCAACTACCTGCTCAACTACCTAGTCCACCAAGAACACAGAATGTACGAAGGAGTAGAGACACTCAAGGGAACCTGCATAGACATCGAACTAACCCACACGGGAGCAAAAGTGCCACGGCCCGGAGAAGGAAAGATCATCGTCGGGGGAACCAGAAAGATAGAGGCCAACTTCCAGACGTACACCATAGAGCCAATAGACGAATACCAGCCCTACACCGGAGACGACCCAGACATAGCAAAAGGGATACTCCAAGACTGCTTCCGATCCCAGATCGTTATAGGACACAACCTCTCATTCGACTGGAGCCACACAGCGGCAAGAAACAAGTACGCAGCAGAACGGTTCACCATGAACCGGAAAAACTTCTCAAGCTTCATGCGAGGAGCCGAGCTATCCTACCCAAAGACATGCTTCTTCGACACCATCTTCGCAGCGGGAGTCGCCATACCCAGGATCGCCAGCCGACAGCTGGAAATGCTCTGCCTCAACCTAGGACTAGAAAACGAAACGTCAAGGGAATACCTCTCAGGAGGAGAGATACCGGAGGTCTGGAAGAAAGACCCAGACAGGCTAATCAAGTACAACTCGGACGACATAAACTCAACCATCAAGCTAGCCAACTACATCTTCCCCAACATCGCCGCCCCCTGCGCCTACGCGGGGCTGCCAATGGAAAACATGTTCCTCTCGGGACCAAAAGCCCTCTGGGAAACCCTCACCATGAAATACTGCGTCAAGAACGGAATCCTCATACCGCACTACGTCTCGACCGCAGAGAAAAGAGAGGGAACCCACATCAACCCGTACAGGGAATCCGGAAACCTCACAATCAAAGGAGCAGAAACCAAACGCCCGGAACCCGGACTGTACGAGAACATAGTCAACGTGGACATCGGAGCCTGCTACCCCACCATAATCTGCAAGGAAAACATCAGCCCCGAAACAGTAATGCCATCGGTCGAACCGACCGAATACAGGATCGAGTGGGCAACCCCCAACGCACCGGTACAGTACGTCCGGATACTGCCCAACCCAGGCGCGATACCGGAGATCCTCAAGCCAGTAATGGAGATGGCAGCAGAGATAAAGATACGGCTCAAAACCAACAAGGAACTCAAAGGACTCTACGCCGGGATCAAGGCAATAAGGAACTCCGTCGCATACGACGAAAACATCCTCATCCAAGACGAACGCACACAGGAAATACGAGTCGTCAAGATCGGTCAATTCGTAGACGAGATATTAAGGAAACACGAGGAAACCGCCGAGATAAAAGGATATCGGACTCCAACACACGACCCAGCAACAAACCATGTATACTGGACACCAATAACAAGAGTGTACCGGCATCCCCCCAAGAACCTCTACAAAATCAGAACCCGAGGAGGAGCCACAATCAAAGTAACAGAAGATCATAGTATATACGGACCAGACGGCCAGCCACTATCGCCAAAAGAACTCAAACCCGAAGATATACTAGTCCGAGCAACGAGAATACCGCCCACAGACAAGCCCATCGAACAACTAAACCTCATAGACCTCCTCACACAGAAGATAGACACCGAGAGGGAAAAGCTCTACCTAGCAGTACAACTCCCATTCGCAAACAGAGGAAACGGAAACCCCGCACTGGAAAACCTGCTACACGTCTACAAAACCATCACGCAGCAGAACGGCATAACCATTAGATGCGGAAACCCCAACAACAGACCCTTCACCTACGACAAAGACAGCAAGACCTACAACTACCACATCCAAAAACTCAAGAACCTAGGAATAGCTACGGAAACACAAACGAACCTTCCCCGATCCGTAGCCCGACACGTACAGGTAGACTCCAAATACCTAGCATTTCTCAGACTACTATCAAATAGCCAACCGGTATCATACCTCACACGAACAAGAGAACCAAGATACCAAGGAACGGAATACCGAATACCACTCCACCTTCTCAAAGACACTCCCATTCCACCAAAGATCCTCAAAGTATCACTTATCGGCGCAACCCAAGGCCAGAAACGGCTACCCACCATACTAGACATCGAGCCAGTAGTGGACCTACTGGCATGGACCATCTCAGAGGGAAGCCACAGAAAGTGGAGAAGCAACATCGGAGAGTCCTACCAGACAAACATATCCAACAGGGACAAAAACAACCGCAAAGAGATACAGAAGATCATAGAGGAACTAGGGCTTACATGTAGAAGCACCCCACGAGCAGTAATCTGCAACCACAAAATGCTCTACGTACTACTAGAGGCCCTAGATATCGGACACCGAGCCCCAAACAAAAAAATACCAGGTCTCCTCTTCAACCTACACCCCAGACACATCATCAGATTCATCAAAAAGTACATCAAAGGAGATGGATGCTGGAACCAGACACACAAACAACATGAAATCAAGACGACCAGCGACAACGCAGCCCACGGCCTAGTGACGCTCCTGCACCTAACAGGAATATCGAAAGTTAACCTCCAGACGGAGCCACCTAAAAAACCAACCCACAATCCATGCCACAAGATAATAATCAAGGAACCGATTCAATACAAACCGTACCCGCACACAAGACAAGTCAAAGTCAAGTCAATAGACAAAACCCCCAACGACAAGCCGACCTACGACCTAGAAGTACCCCCAACGCAAAGATTCCTATGTGGAACCAACGGATACCTGGTGCCCCACAACTCAGCCTTCGGCTTCACAGGAGTAAGAGGAGGACACTCCCGCTTCACCAACAACTACGCCGCAGCCCTCGTCACAGCACGGGCAAGAGGACAGGTACTAGAGGTAGCAAAAAGGCTGGAAGCCATAGGAGGCAAAGTCTTCTACATCGACACGGACGGAGTATCCGCCACATTCGACAGACCCATAACCGACGAAGAGATACGAGAAGCACTCAAAGGCCTGCCCTTCGAAACCGACATAGAGAGGTACAAGAAAGGGCTCTACCTAGCCCACAAGAACTACATCCTAGTCACCGAACACGGCAAAACCGAGGTCAAAGGCTCAACGCTCGTCCAGAGATCCTACCCACAGGTCATCAGGTGGGCGCTAAAAGAAATCATAGACCAGTACATGCTCAGCGGCAAAGAGGCAGCAACCGAAACCCGGTACAAGTGGATCAAGCGCATAAACGAAGAGGCAAAGGACGGCTACATCTTCAGCCTCACATACTCGGTCAGAGAAGAAGGAGCCTACAGCGAAAAACTGGGGGAAGAACACAGCCTGAGGAGACTGTCGAGAAAGATCCGGGAGGCAAGAGGCCGGAAGATAGACGAGTCCGAAACCGTGCTACTGTACGTCGCCAAGGGCAGCACGAAAACCACCGGCAAGAGCCTCATCAAGCCAGTCGAAAAGTGGGAGCCATACGACGACTTCGACTGGAACAGGCTCGACCGGAACTGGTATGCATGGTTCCTGGACGAATACATACTCAAAGAGATCCTAGGACTGGACCTGGGACAAAAAGGACGGACGAGAACCTTCCACAAGGGAAGCATGTACGCGACACTAGGGTAAGGAATGGAGAGAAGAACATGAAATTGCATTCAAAAACAAAACATCGTCTAAGACCGTTTAGGGTCAAAGTACTTCGACCAGAGCTAATCAAACAGAAAGGATGGATTACGGTTCTGGCGTCGAACTGGGAAGAAGCTGACTTAATGCGACAGTACATGCAAGAGCATGGTTTTGAGGGATAGGTTAGAGAAGGAGGAATCGAATGGACCCCATAGCCCTGGCCGAAACACTAGCCGACAACATCCTAATCATCGCAATCGTACTCTTCCTCATAGTACTGGCCGTCGCACTGGGACGAAAACAGAGAGAAGTCAACAAGCTGAAGGAAGGATACCAAGCACGCGGAGAAGAAGAGTTCGAGCAAACACCAACCGACCCAGGAATACCACTACAACCGACCACGCCGCCAACGTGGATTACCCAAGAGACGCCAAGAATCGAAGAAGCCGAAACCGAGGCAGAGGAAATAGAGCAACCACCCAGCATAGAACCCCCAAGCATCTCAAAAACCGGCTACATGGCCGTGGCCTGCGTCGCACTAACAATACTACTGGCAATAGGCACATGGTCCTGGGAAGCCGACCGCGCCAAGCACATGAAAAACGCAGACCTACTCAAAGGCACGAACATCACCAAGATTCAAAAAGAGATAACCGAGGCAAACAGGGCGGCAACCAACAGGGAAAACTACCTAGGAACAACCGCGTTCCTAGCGGTACTCTCAGCGATCTTCGGAGGCAAGTACCTAGTGGACCACGCGATACAGGAAAAACGAAGACGGCTAGAACCAATACCAGAACCGGAACCAGAATTAGAACCCGAACCAGAACCGGAGCCCAGCACACTAGGCGAACTCCTCTCACGACCAGCACAACCAGCACAACCAGCACCCCCATCGGAACAGCCCAGGCCAGAACCGGAACCGGAGATCCCGACGACCCGGATCTACATCAAAGAAGTACCAGTAGAGGTCGTCAAGGAGGTCGTCAAAGAGGTCCAAGTACCCGAAAAGCCCCAAAAAGAGCCAACGCCCCTCATAATATACCACCCACCCGGAGAAATGAACCCGGTAGCATACTGGATGCTCTGCCTAGGCAGAGTCGAAAAGCTCATAATGGAGAGCCCACGGAAGAACGAGACGGAACGAGCATACCAAAAGTACAAAAAAGAACATGAATCAAAGGAGGCCGAGTCATCCCCTTCATCCCCGGCCTCGGCAACCAACGCAGCTAGCGGCTAACTAACTGCAAAGCAAAGTAAGGCTCATTTACTTAAAAATGTTTGTAACTTCGACCCAAGAAAGGTATGAAATGGCACCGAACGTTTAAAGATCCGCAACAGACAAAGGAGACCAAAAGGAAAACAGGCAACCATGAACCGACACAACTACCAACAAATCTACGAAGAAACAGGCAAAACACACTCAAGAGAAGATTCGCCCCAGAACCTCAAAAGAAAGAGGAAAACACTTGAACACATACAAGTACAAGGCAAAACGCTAGAGATCGGCTGCGCCGAAGGATGGCTCACCAAAGACCTAGCCAAGAAGACCGAAACCTACGCCATAGACATATCCTCCACCTACCTAGCCAGAGCCAAAGCCGCAGCACCAAGAGCAAGATACATACGAGCGGACGCCCAAGCACTGCCGATCAAGACCGGGACATTCAAGACCGTGCTGTGCGAACAGGTGCTAGAACACATACCAGAGCCACAACGGGCAACAAAGGAGATACACCGAGTCCTAGAGCGGGACGGAACCGCCATCATAACAATACCAAACGCCCTCCACTGGAAGAGAATCGGCCTACACATACTCAGACAGGCCAAGAGAACCACCAAAGAACAATACCACCTACACAACACCGACCCCGGACTCGTATACAACTGGCTCAAAGAAAGCGGGTTTGCGGACATCCGGATCACCGGGATAAACAACCCCCCGCTAATGCCCCAGATAGGAGAAACCGTATTGGTAGAGGCAAAAAAATGAAGAAGAAGCTGCCTTGGAAATGGATAGGAACAAGATGGTTAGAGTTCAGGTACGGACACACCGTCTACCTAGTATTCGCAATGTCCTTCACCCAGTTCATACTCATCTTCGTCAACCTGGGACTGGAAAAGATCGGGGTAACTATGTCGATCGTGACCTTCACCGGAATTTTTCTGGCGGCATACATCCCCGTGGCTACCTTCGTGGGCTACCTCCACAGAGAAAGACAGCTAGAGATAGACATGATTAGACAGTGGGAGCAGAACCCGCAGTTCATGAAACTCATGCGGGACATAGAGGAACTCAAAGGACAAGTGGCAGAAATCAAGAACAGCCTAGTGGAGATGGCGGCTGGCAGACCAAAAAGACAACCCAGCCACAAGTCGTAACGATACTGGAAAGCAAAGGATACAAGACGAGAACAAGCCCGACGGGAGTAGTGTACGCATGGCTCTAAGTGACTAGAATGAGAATCCTCATCCCAGATGGGCACACCAACAACGTCCTAGCAGCCACAAGAAGCCTAGGACGAGCGGGGCACAGGATAACGCTGGGGCTAACCGAAGAAGTCTGGTCCAGAAGAATGCTCTCCAAGTACGTCGAGGGAACCATAAGAATCACCAACCCCAGGGAAGACACGCCCAGATTCATCAAGGACATGCTAATACACCAAAAAGAGTACGACGCGCTCATGCCCTTCTCGCACGAAAAGACCATCCCGATCAGCCAGTGGCTAGACTACCTGACCATCCCAACCACAGTACCAGAATACAAAACCCTAGAGTACGGCCACGACAAAGGACTCACAATACAAACCTGCATAGCACTAGGAATACCAACGCCACAGACATGGTTCACGATACCCGGAGAAGAACCGAGCCCCGAAGAACTGGAATATCCCCTAGTCATCAAAGCCCGGAAGCACTGCGGAGTATCCACCGGGATCAGGTACGCCCACAGCCCCGAAGAGTTCACCAAAGGATTCACCGAGATAACCACCCAGCCAAACGTCGGCAGGATCAGCCAGTTCAACAACCCGCTGGTCCAAGAGTACCTCCCCGGAGAACTCTACGACGTAGTGGGACTGTACCAAAAAGGAGAGTGCAAAGCAGCAGTAGCCCAGAAACGGGTAGAGACGATCCCACCAGAAGGAGGACCGGGAGTCTACAACAAGACCATACACGAGCCGAAGCTCGTCGAACAATCGTGCCGACTGCTCAACCACATAAAATGGCACGGGCCATACCAGACCGAGTGGAAGCTAGACCCAAAAGACGGACAGTACAAGATCATAGAGCTAAACCCGAAGATGTGGGGAACGATGGAGCTATCCATCCGAGCAGGAGTAAACATCCCCATAATAGCCCTCGGAATCGCGCTGGGAGAAGAGGTAGAACCGAAGCTCGAATACAAGATCGGCGCAAAAAAGTTCTGGCCCCTCTCTATCATCCAAAATGTTAAAAAAGAGCCGACGTTCAGGAGACTCGCCATGTGCAGCTACCTCCCAGAGATGCTGGACATACGCGATCCAAGGCCGGACCTCTACGACATGGCAGCCACGCTAAAGAGGATGCTATGAACACCAGAGGAGCCCAACTCGTGCTCACCACAGCAAGGCTTACACCGGGACTGTTCAAACTACAGCTACAGGTAGAAAAACAGACCAACCCCGGACAGCGAACAAAGGCACTCCTCAAAACAATAAGAAACGTGGCATCCGAAAGAAGATTGCAGATCGAAAGAATCTTGAGGATCACCCCCCCGAGGTTCATGGAGATGAACAGGGGCCGATACTACTATCCAGAGGAGATGCAATGGGAATCATAACGTTCATCCTATGCCCACACTCCGACGACGGGGAAATGGGATGCGGAGGCACAATAGCCAAGAGAATCGAAAAAGAAGACGAAATACACTACATCGCCTTCTCGGTCCCAGAGCCCACCGACCAGCTACTCCAAGAAATCCCGAAGGCGACCGCCATGCTCGGAATCCCCTATGATAATGTACACATAAACACCTTCCTGTGGAGAAACTTCCCGTCCCAGAGACAGAACATACTCGACCTCATGATAAAACTGAAGAACAAGTACAAACCCGAAGTCGTCTACTGCCCCTCTTCGGCGGACACGCACCAAGACCACAAAGTAATCCACGAAGAGGCGACCAGGGCATACAGAGGAACAACCCTCTTAGGATACGAGATACCCCGGAACGCCCCAAAATTCGCACCGACCAGATGGGAGGTACTCGAAAAGAGACACGTAGAGAAAAAGCTCGACGCACTATCGGTCTACAGGTCACAAGAGGAAAGACCCCACTGGCGAAGATTCTACTGGGAGTCAACCCTAAAGTTCAGGGGGCAACAGATAGAAGCAGAGTGGGCAGAAGCCTTCGAAGTCATAACGGAGGTTCCAAGATAATGCCCACCAAAACCATCATCCTCAGCATAATCGGCATCTACATCACCCTGCCCATCATCCTGACCATAGTATACCGGTGGCTAGCGAACCTAGCGGAGAACAACCCATGACGGAACCAGACCTCGACGAGCGACTCAAGAAAATAGAGCAACGCATAGGACAGATCCTAAACCTAGAAGAGTTCTACCGAGACCTCAGAATCCGGAAAATGCTGACCGAAGACGAGTACAAAAGAGCAAGAAGCATTAGGACGAAGGCCATAGCCGAGGGACGGCTGGCAGAACTCAACCAGATAATAGCAATGATTGAGAACAGGTTGATCCCATGATAATCTCCACGCTCGGACTAAAGATCCTGAGAGCATACAGCCCATACAAAAGCATAAACCAGATCACCAAAGAAGTGAGATGTAACAAAGAAACCGTGAAATACTGGCTCAAAAAACTCGGGCTACAAACCATGAGCCAGCGCGTACTCGGAGAACAAAACAGAATCAGAGCAAAAAAGGCATGGGAAAAGAGATGGCAAGAACAACATAGGATGTGACAGGACTGACCGAATCGCTCGTCAACATCGCGATCTTCACCGTGTTCTGCTTCATGATACTTCTAACGGTAATGGTAATGTTCGACGACGATACACAAAAAGGGAATCTTCCCCTCTAAGGTGAAAAACCATGACCTCCGTAGCAATCCACCAACCCAACTACCTACCGTGGACACCGTACTGGCAGAAAATGGTCGATGCCGACCTGTTCGTGTACCTAGACCACGTACAGATCGACCATCGAGGATACACCCGGAAAGTCGAGATCCACGGACAGAAACTATCCGTACCCATCAAGAAAGAACACAAGTTCTCGCCCATCACCGAGGTAGAGATAGACTACGGGCAGCCCTGGCGAAGACAGCACACGAACGCGATACACCACATCTATGCACACTACCCCAGGTACGACGAGCTATCGAAAAAGATCACATCCTGCTACTTCCCAACCCAGAAACTCGTCGAACTCAACCTCCTGCTCATAGGCCGGATACGGTCAATACTGGGAATCGGGACCAAAACGATCCGGTCAAGCGAGATGACAACCACCAAGAAAGGAGCAGAACTGATACGGGAGATCATAGACACGGTGGGAGCGGACACCTACATAACCGGCTCAAGCTGGAAGAAGTACACGCCTCCCGAAACCCTAGAGGGAATCAAGATCGTGGAGTCGGAGTACAAAGACACAAGGCCGATACTGGACCTAGTGTTCGAAGGGAAAAAACTTGGACGAACAGAAATGGGAACAGTTCTTTGACGGGTTAGCGGGAGAAAAAGAGCCCTACAAAAGAATCGCCATGAGAAGCCCGTGGGGGCCGCTGGCAAGCTACCGAATAGCGTCAAGATACCTGAAAGGCAAAGTGCTGGACATAGGATGCGGATCGGGAGGACTAGCAGAGAGAAACCCAAACCACATCTTCGTCGGAGTGGACATCTCCGCCAAGCAACTGCAAAACGCCAGAAGACACCTAGCCCCGATACGCGCATCCGCATCACACCTACCGATCAAGGACAAATCCTTCGACACAGCGGTAGCACTCGGAGTCATCCAGAACAGCGGAATCCCGCCCGAGACCCTAATAGGAGAACTGTCGAGAACGGCAAAGAACATCGTGATAACCGGGCTATCCAACCGAAAAAAGATCAAAGATCCACTCGAAGTCTACCACGACCCAACCGAGATCCTGAGAATTGTATCCGAGACGATAGGAAACGCAAAGGCCGAGTGGGGAGCCATCCGATACCAAGAAGCAAAAGTCTGGACCGAGAACTGGAACATACCCGACAACGGGACATTCTACATACACGCTGAGCGACTAGGATAAGTTTATATAGAGGAAAGCCCATGCGAACCCGACAAAGAATTACGGCAAGAAGTGAAACGGCAGAGAAAGCACGAGCCGAAAAACAAAAGGAGTAAGAAAATGAAGACACAACTAGATATGGTTCCCCTAGCGAAGCTAGTGCCGAACCCATACAACCCAAGACGGCATTTCGACGATGCCGCCATGAAGGAGCTTGAAAACAGCATACAAACCAGCGGCCTTATATGCCCCCTAACCGTCCGTCCAAAAGACCAGAAGTATGAGGTCATAGCTGGAATCAGACGACTCAAAGCACTCCAAAGGATAGGACAGAAACAAGTTCCCTGCTATATCGTCGATGTAAGCGACGAGGAGGCGCAGATCCTCGCCGTCACCGAGAATCTAGCCAGAGAAAGCCTCACCGTAATCGAACAGGCCAGAGCATACGCCACCTACTTCGGGCTACTGGAAGAGTTCGAGACACTATGGACAGACAGACCGATCCAGAAGGAAATCTCCATCTGGAACATATCCAAGCTCTCGCTCCCGGGTATGCACAGTCCCTTCGCTGGGAGACTGGTCCCTTATTCTCAGAAGATCGGGGTCAGCAAAGACACCATAGCCGACCGAATCAACCTTTTGTGGCTGCCTCCCAATGTTCAGGCAAGAATAGACGCAAAGACCCTCTCGCTTGAGGTCGGAGACATTCTAGCAAAACTCGCCAGAGACGGGTTCAAGGAAGGAATCGACTCCTCGGAACTCATCAATAGACTAGCCGAAACCTACTCAGAAAAACCGGATATGTCGCAACTCGAAGCCGAAATAAAGGCCTTCTGGGATGCCAAGAAAACGGAAAAAGAAGATCAAGCCGAGCGTCGGGCAGCCTACGAAAAGGACATCGAGCACACACTACATGACGCCGCGAACCTAGCAAAGAACCTCAAAAACGAATTTGCAAAAGAAGCGGCACCATTCGACTTCGAGTTCCAAGTCAAAGAAGGCGAAGCACCGGAGGAAATCAGATACCTAGAAACCATCCTAGTCCGTCTTAGAGAGAGAAGATCAACCACCGAACCAGCGCGGTTCGAAGGATTAACCAAAAGATACGCAAATGCGCACGTTACTCAAGACAGACTGGAAAAAGCCAAGGAAATCGTAACTCGCGAAGGACTAAACGTATGCCCCTTCTGCGGCGCAGGAATCGCAATCGACAACTTGGAGAAAAAGATCGACGAAGCAAAAACAGAAATGCGGGCCATCCAGAAAGAGAAACAAGCCATCGCAGACATCGACAAAACCCTAAACGACACGATCAACGAGATCGACTCCGCCCTAAAACAGTATGAACAAGCAGTAGCGAACCTTGAAGCCTTCGACCGGGGCGTGACCAAGTAATGCCCGAAAGAACGGTATACCGCTTCGGACTGGGGTTTGACTACGCAGTAGATAGCTGGGATCAAAGAATCGGACAATCCCCCCGACTAATTCTCATCGGCGTATCAGTCACAGCATCCAGAACCGAACAAAGAGACACCATAGTAAGCGGAAGTCTTCCCATACAAATCAAAAAACAATCACCAAACGTCTGTTACGTTCCCACACAAGAGGTATACACCAATAATCCTCTAGTGACCGTCATACCCAAAACCAGTAAGATAAGCGGCGATTTCGGCCTAAAAGATTTGATAGAACTAGCACGAAAAGCCGTCGAGATAGCAAGAGTGGAAGGAGACCCCGACTTCGCCAACAGGTTTTACATCAACCGAATGATCGTAGCCGAACTGGACAAAGATCAAAAAGACATCACCGAGACGGACATGGAAAAGCACGCCGTTAAAGTAAGGGTCGCCCACTTCGGCAAAAAGGAGAAGATAGAGAAACAGTTTCGCCCCCTCCTTCAGAGACACGGAATCATCGGTGGACAAAGAAAGATGCCGTGCGATCTGTTTGCAATCGAAGACGGATTCCTCAAACCCCCTCCAAGAACACCCAAAGGACAGTTCACCAAAAATTACGAGGTGCAAAGAACATTCGAATGGAATGAGATA
>Ga0315308_1000260_pt1 | contig 28857 bp, 31 predicted proteins | sample TDP3_MG_FD_203078 | JGI IMG/M metagenome (GOLD analysis project Ga0315308, IMG submission 203078) | Freshwater sediment microbial communities from Lake Towuti, South Sulawesi, Indonesia - TDP3 | ecosystem: Environmental > Aquatic > Freshwater > Lake > Sediment | place: Indonesia: South Sulawesi... | reverse complement strand
TTGCCGGCTAGTTTGTCGATTAGTTGGGCTAGTGTTTCGCCTAGTCCTTTCATGGCTTCGGACAAGTTTGGTTTCACCGTGTTGTATGGTCAGTGTCTATGGGATAAAAGAGTTTAGGTTGGGTCGTCGGTTAAGAGGGCTAAGACGGGTTAGTGTGCTGTGAAATTTTTCTGGGGTTTGAGTTGGGGTTGTTCTGTGTATGTTTTGGGTTGTGTTTTGGGTTGTGTTTTGGTTTCTGGTTGTGTTTCGTGCTGTGTTTTTGGTGTGTTTAGGGCGCTTTCGATGTTGTTGAAAGGCACCTTCAATGTTGTTGAAAGTGACGTTTAATGTTGCCAAACGTGACCGTGGTAACATGCTAAGAGGGTGTCTGTGGGTGATAGTTTTTTCGGAGGAAGGTTGTTTAACTTGCCTAGTGTCTTCTTCTACCGTGTGCATATGTGGCTGTGGTTGTGGCTGTGAAAGTAGTCGTCTCCTAGTAGTGTTTTGCGATGGCTTCAACGGTTAGAAATTGTCGGTCTGATTGTGGCACTTATGGTGGCAGTTTTGCGCTTTTTTCGCGTTATTGCCCCGGCGATGATGGAGGCAGACAGTGCGGTGCCTATGCCTATCTCTATTGTCTCTGATGGAAGAGGGTTGATGGGTGCCGAGGTAACGGTTAATGTCAGAGTGTCTACGTCGGCGTTTCCCGAGGTGTCAGTTACTTTCAAGGTCACGGTGTACGTCGCTGGTCTCACGTACGTATGTGTAGCGGTTTGAGTTGTTGCGTTTGTGCCATCGCCGAAGTCCCAGTGATACTGTGCTATTTCGACGTTGTCATGGGAACCTGATGCGTCAAAGAAAACTGGCTGACCTTCTGGAACTGTCAGGTCGTGGCCTGGTTCTGCAACAGGAGGAATAGTATCCAAAGGAGCGGACTGCAATCGTAGGTAAATGTTGTTACCTGTCCCGGCGAAGCCGATTGAAACGTAGGCTTTGTGACTGTTGAGATCGAATCTGGACGCGTTTATCCCGTTGAATAGGTTTTCGGAGTTTTTGTTTGGCAATAGGGTCCATTGGTCTGTTTCTTTGTAGCGGTAATACGCGTGTCCGCCTGTCCAGCTTGAGGAGATGTTGAAAATGTAAGTGATGGGATATCGAGCTCCGAAAGTCTGTCGAGCGTCGAAGGGCACGTTTATCCTGAAGACCTTGTTTTCGCCGATGCCTTCTGAGGAAACTTGGACAATATTTCTTGTTGCTGTCCAGTGGTAAAGGTAGAGATTTCCGAAGCTGACATACCAGACGTCTGGTCTGTTGCTAATGTATGTCGTGTGATTGTCTGCGTATGCGTTTGGAGACCAGTCGACCCAGTTTGGATGAAAGACCAAGTGGTAGATTCCGCTTGTGTTGTAGGCGTGGTCGAACTTGGCGTTGAGCTTGACAGAGTCGTGTGTGCCTTGCCATGAGGGTGGGTTTCCCATCTCAACGGTATACCCTGCTTTGTTGAATACGTTGTTGTAATTGTCCCATGTTGACCATTCAGTGGCATCTGAGCGAACAGTTCTGTCTGCTAAATAGCCGTAGGTACCGAGTTTCTGTCTCGTGCTGCTGTCGGACTGACCGTAGGGTTCGATCCATGTGTAGACGTATTCGTTGCCGTTGAAAGAAGACAACGCTGGCAAAGTCAAGCTACCTGTTATGTCTGCCTTGCTTCCGCCAATCTCTGAATCATAATCGCTGTATGAGATATGTTGATGCGTTCTTGAATGAGAACCGATCTCCATGTATCCCTTGTCTAGCCATCTCTGGATTTCAGTCCAGTTCATGTTAGTGGCTCTTGTGATGACTCCAGCCGTATGGCACAAACGTTTTCCTGTGAGCATAGCTAGGCCTGCTTCGTATTTTTCACCCGAACCAGTCCAGTCGTCGAAGGAAATGGTTACCACTGCCTTGCGATTGTCATAATATTGTGCGATGCCATCGTACACTGGACCTGCATCTGCAATGTTAACTAGGTAGCTTCTGCTGACCATACCTCTAATTGGAATGTTTGGCTCATATGGTTGTTCTTGGCCTTTGGCAGTGAGGGAAGAAAGAGGCATCATTACGCATGCTAGGAATAAGGGAACAAGCCATGGTTTCACAGCGTTTCCCGATCAAAAGAGAGCTTTGTTCTTGTTTTAAATCTATGTTTTGGAACAGGCTGTTCTCGCAAATCGAACGGTTAGGTTGACAGCGGCTGCTTCGAGGATGTCAAAAGCTGTTTTCATCGGCATTCTAAAGTGGTCTGTGGATGTCATCGTCAAACTGTTCCTAGTGACATCAACGTCCAGCATAGCTGTGGCTACGGGCTGAAAATTCTGTGCATGTTAGTGATGACTATGCCTTTAGTAACACTAACATGTGCAACGATTGGTGGCTGAGGCGAGTTCCTGTTTAGATGTTATTAACTTTCGCTTAAGTTCAGTAATAACAACTTCTTCGATCTTGGAGGTTGAGTCGGCTTTGAAGTGGTAGCCTGCGCCCCTTGAAAGAAGCAGCTTTACTCGACAGTCAGGTCTCTCAGACTGAGTTCTTCTTTGAGGCTGGATAGAAATGTCGTGGTGATCTTGTTTCTTTTGCTGGCGATTTTTCTGGCTGTTGACGTGTTTAGCTGGTCGTAGATTGGTGTGAACACTCGGAAAGCAGTGTCTACTGCTGATTCGAAGGGTTGTTTACCGCACCAGTGGAAGCCTCTGGCGATTCCTGCGGCTCCTAGAAGGTCGATTTTGTCGGCGTCCCACACCACTTTCTCCTCTAATGTTTGCAGCCTGTCTCTGAAGTCAAGAGGGTGCAGCAAGACGATTCTGGCTATTTTCTCTCTTCTGTCCTCGGGATAGCCTATCTCTGCTAGAATCTCTTTGGCAAGTTTGGCACCAGTTTCATTGTGTGGTTCAGCCACAACGCGACCGATGTCGTGTAGAAGAGCGCCCAGTTGGACAAGTTCAAGGTCGGCTTTTTCTTCTTGAGCGATGAGTGTGGCGATCTTGAGGACGCGTTCAACGTGCTCGTAGGAATGTGCGGTTCCTTGCAGCGGGGTCATCCTTTCTTTTACATTATTTGCCAGTGTTTTGACTAATGAGGACATGTGTCATCCCTGTGATCATGTTACTTTTTGTGCACTAGATACAGAGTTAAGACGATATAAATCGCGGAGTGAGAAGTGGCGCACTAAGTGTGTACGGATGAATCCAGAACAGTCTCGGGCTTACCTCGTTGAATCTTCAACTCAGACGGAAAAACCACATAGATCGGACCAGGGCAGACAGGCTGAGGTCGCGTATTGGAAAGAATTAAATGAAGCGATGTGGAGAAGTCTTGAAACGGTGCAGCGGTAGCCAAGCCAGGTCAAAGTCGCAAGTGACCTATACAGGCGAAGGACTCAAGATCCTTTCCCGTAGGGGTTCGCAGGTTCGAATCCTGCCCGCTGCACCACACTTAATGTTCTAACCACACTTAATGTTCTATAGTGGGATACCCATGGTTTGGAAAAAGGCAACGATGTATGCAAAAAAGGATGAAGATTTGGACATGTGGACTAATTCAAGATTTAATTATGATTATGGATTAGATTATCAAGATCCTTTGCAGGTATTCGAGCTGGCCCAGCATTTTAGTTTAAAGTTTCCTAAGCACTTTATTTTCGGAAACTTTCAGTGCCTTAGGTGTGGAGAGTGTTGTCAATGGGACTGGAGACATGTTTACCGAAACGATATTAAAAGATGGATATTGGAGACCAGATACGATATTCTAAGATATGTCACTTGTTCGGAATACAGTGACGTGAGGTTGGCCTCATGTGCCAGTCGCTTTCTACATTACGATGAGCAAAATCCTTGTGAGAATTGTCGCGGCGGAGATATTTATCCAATTGACGGAGGTAAATGTCCCTTCGTTACAAAGGTTAGGACCAAGCCTTACTATAAATGCAGAATTCATGATACAGTGCCTGAGGAATGTTCTGAGTGGCTCTGTGGAAAATCATCATCCATATCCCATCTGAATTGGGATAACATAGAAGACCTGATCCAGAAAATAGGAATTGAACGATATAATTCCTTAATAAAAGGAAAATGAAGGACTCAAGATCCCGTCCCGTAGGGGTTTGTGAGTTCAAATCTCACCCCCGGCACCAAAATTCAATTGCAATGAGATTCCCTCAGGTTCCTTACAAGCCGCAGCAGTTCCTACATATTCAGGAAGAGTTCTTCAAATTCTTTTTAACCATTCAATGAGACCAGCGTTCAATAGTCTTTCCAGACTTTCCTGTTCGTCCTTAACCTTTCTTTCCATCTTCCTCATGATAAAAATGGAATATACCGCGTATCTCCTGTTCTCCAAGGAGGGATTTGTGGACATAACCCGACCTTTTGGAATAAACATTATTGAGAAAACTTCTAAGCTCTTTAGGAAGTGGGTACTGCAAGTTATTTTCGAAAAACTTCCTGAATTTCTTCGTAATATCCTTTTTAAGGGAACACTTTTTCTGTGCAACGTCGCAAAATCCACTTGAATATTCGTCAGCCATCATAGACTCAACTGAAGATACAAGAGCAACAATACTGACCGTTGGATGAGCTATCCAATTTTCCAGCGCAAATTGATATGCAAAACAAGCGTTAAGAAATTTGTTCTTCTCTCTTTCACTTAGTGAGAATAACTTTTGAGTCAGAGCCGAAAAGTCAGAGGGCAGTTTGAGTGTTGCGGAAACATTGCGGATATCACCTAAATTAGGTCTTTCCACACTGATGAATTCGCCAGCTTTTGCACTTCTGTCTATATGAAATATCGTGTCTAATTTTCGCTCATTATAGTCCTCAAGCAAAGCATGATGAGAGGGTCCTTGCCGCATTGAGACTCCATTGCTCTCGCAGGATAGCCTTGCCCAAGATCGGGTACACGTAACAAGCCACGAAATGAAAGTCCTAGCTATTTGAGTTCCTGTTTCCAAATTTGTAAAGAAATTTCTTGTTTTTTCAGACTCGTCTTGTATGTCTTTCTCATCCAGCCCGTTAAAATGAAATTGCAAAACAAAGTTCGAGCAGCCTCTTTGTTGATTCGTCGGTCTAATCACACAAGGGATTAATGTGTATTCGCCAATGTGGTAAACTCCATCAAGTCTACCAAAGAAATTAGTATCCACGGAGAAGGTTCCACGATAGCTGTGCATACTAGACTACGAATAAGAACGTGACCTTAAATTTTGTTTGGTCTGACCTCTGCACTTACCATGCTCGTTTTGTCGCATCAGATTCAAGATCCTTTCCCGTGGGGGTTCGCAGGTTCAAGTATTGTCCGCTGCACCTGTCAAAATGTCTATTTCAAAAGGGCTGCGACAGCATGCTAATGCCTTAACTGGGAATCGCAAATCAGATTAGCATCTTTAGTTAGACACATATTTCGCCAATTCGGGAGGTAATAGAATGGTTTTGGATGTAGTTTGCAATATGGAAATAGATCAGAAAACTGCAAAGTGGAAGTCTGAATTCAAGGGCAAAACCTACTACTTCTGTTCACCTATGTGCAAGCAGAAGTTTGACAGAAGCCCTGAGAAATACGTCAAATCCAAGTAGGGTTTAGGTAACCTGACTTGGCAGAACAAGTCACATATCACAAAGGAGCTCTGGTAGGCCGAAGACCATTTGACCAGAGGCTGAGACGCGCAACTGCGCTGATGGAAAAGGCGAGTCTTGACGCCCTCCTTCTGACCAAGCCTCAAAACATGATGTATCTGGTAGGCGACGGCAGACTCTGCGCCTTCGCCATAATAGCGAGAAAAGGAGACACCTACGTCGGTGTGCCCAACACCGACATAGACGACGTGAAAAAATCATGCGCCTCAGAACACATCCTTGGATTCGAAGACGAAGTTGGAATGCTGCACTCGCTGATGCACATTTGGAAAGAGCTCGGACTCGAAAAGGGAAAGGTAGGCGTTGAAAACACATTCTTGAGAGTCTCAATGCGAGACATGCTGGGGCATCCTCACGCAAAGCCACAGAAACTGGAGTTCACCGATGCGACATCAATAATGACCGACTTGAGAATCGTCAAATCCCATGAAGAGATCGACCTGATAGGGAACTCCGCGAAGGTCGCTGACGCCGCCATGGACGCAGCCATTCAGGCAACGAAGCCCGGCGTAACTGAGATCGAAATCGCCGCAGAAGCAGAATACGCAATGAGGAGAAACGGCGCGGAGGAATTCTTCAGAACCTACGTAGCCTCTGGACCTAGGTCATCTATCGCACACGGGACTGTGGGCGACAGAAAGGTGCAAAAAGGCGATTTGGTCATGATAGACCTTCACCCGACAGTTAAAGCCTATCACGCAGATCTTTGCCGCACGATCAGCGTGGGCAGACCCTCGGAGAAGCAGCGTGAAGCCTACGAGGTCTATCTGAAGGCTCAGAGAGCAGCAGTGGACGCGGTTGGTCCAAAAACAACGATGACAAAGCTAGAGAACCTCATGCATGAGATATTTGAAAAGAAAGGTTACGAGGCTTACTTCCTGGGTCCACCAATCCATGGTGTAGGCTTAGAGTTCGAAGAACCACCGTTGCCCGCTGGACACGCCTTCTTCCACGGAGAAGAACCTAAGGACCAGTTAAAGCCGGGCATGGTCATCTCAATCGGAAACTGCGGTCTGTATCTAGGCGAATTTGGGATAAGAGTCGAAGACACGGTTGCAGTCACGAGCACGGCCTGCGAAGAACTGACCAGATATAAGAGAACACTATACTAGATTCGGTAGCATTAGCATTTCAGAGAACAACAGGGACGCTGCATGGCTCAACACACCACTGAAACACGCGGCATAGTCCTCTCTCTGACCGGATTCTTTCTGATCTTTGCTCTGCAACTCACAGCGTACTTTCTGACCAGCTTTCTAGTGCTATTAGCAGAATCTTTCATGGCTATAGGCGAGATCTTGATCTCCACTTTTCTTTTACTTTCACTCTATTGGTCACGCAAACCAGCAGACGAATTATACATGTTTGGGCGCGGCAGAGCACAGAATGTTGCAGCGCTCGTGTCAGGCATGATCATCATCCTTTTCCTGGGTCTTGAGACGTTTCGAGAAGCCATCCAGAAACTGCTCCACCCCGAGAACCAAGGGTTTCAGAACATCAATCTAGCCCTGACAGTGATTGGAATTGCCATTTTCATAACAGTCATTCCATTCGTTAGCATTTTGAGAGGAAGGAAAACTGGGGCTTCAATAAAAGCCCAACTGGCAGGACTCATCATAGAACTGGTTGCCGACGGAGCCACACTGTCTGGAATAGTCCTCGTTTCAACAGGGTATCTTTGGGCAGACGCGCTTGCCTCTATGACAGTCGCAATCACCATGATATTCAGCGGCTTGTACGTTTTCAAAGACAATGTCCGCTATCTTGTAGGCAGGGCACCAAACAAAGATTTCATAGATAGAGTTGAGGCGACGGCAAAATCTGTCAAGGGAGTCTTAGGCGTCCACGACTTGAGGGCTGAATATGTGGGACCGAATATTGTTCATGCAGGTCTGCACATTGAAGTCGCGAGAGGCACGCCGATAGAGGAAGCTGACAGAATAGCCGAAGAGGCTCAGAGAAAAATAAGCCGTGAGACAGGCTGCGAACACTGCGTAATTCACGTCGACCCAGCAAGTGAGGAGACGCTGTGACAAGCGTATGTTCCTGACCAGTGAAATCCTAAGTAACAAGACGAAGGCGCGCCTAGTACCAAGCTTTCATAAACAAGACAAGCCCATAATCACGCTGAACGCCAGAAACCATGTTATTTAAGACTCAAGATCCTTTCCCGTAGGGGTTCGCAGGTTCGAATCCTGCCCGCTGCACATAAATGATGGGTTATCAGTTCCGTGAATCTTCTCTGACTCTTAGGTGTTCCTTAAAGTCTTAATTGGTAGGAAGAAAAAATCAGATATAGAATTGAAAACCTCTAATTGGCTCTGCAGTCCCTTCAAATCTTTGATCACGAATTTCCCTCTTTTTTTGCCACTCCTATCCAGAAACACACTCTTGATACCGATTTTTCTAGGAGAAATAAAATCAGAAAACCATTCATCGCCAACGTGCACCATCGCAGAAGGTTTGATTTCCAAAGTCTTACAGATCATTCCATAAAACTGAGGTATCTTCTTAATTTCTCGGCGATCTGATACTGCAGAAAAAAAGTGTTTGAAACAATGGCTGAACTTTTCCATCATGATCTTGGCGATATCTCTTGTAGTGCCGCTAACAATGATCAAATCATATTTTTGGCTCAGGTTTTCCAGAATTGACGACACCTCTGAGTAAAATCTCACCTTATCAGAATGTGATCTGAAAACCTCCATTGGATCTTCTTCTAGACTGAATCGCTTGAACCAGTATTCTGGTAAATACCATCTAACGCTTGTGATACCTACGCGGTCATATTCCCTTAAAACATAGCTCTTTGCTTCCTCAAATGCAATACCTCTTCTCTTAGCGAGTAATCGAGGAATCACTTCTTTCCAAACGTAGTCTTCATAGTGGAAATCCACCAGTGTGCCGACCACATCAAAGGATACAACCTTTAACATACCAGTCGCTTTGCGTCTACAATGTTTTTTTCTAAATAACGTTTCGGTCTAACTTCAAGCTCCGATAGTTAACGAAACTCCTCAAAGAACACAAGAGATAACAGGGCCTTTTCTGTGGGGGTTCGCAAGTTCAAATACTGCCTGCTGCACCTTTCTACGTTTTCCGTCTGCACAAAGTTAAAGAGTGTTCTAAGAATAGAGTTCTCTGCAAAGTGCTCGTAAGCATCCTGAGGTTCTGATTTCAACAAGGAACAGGAGGTGGGATTTCTGGAAAAAACCGTTAGGAAAAGGTCAAGGGGTTTGAAGATTGCCGTTGTGATCATTGTAGTGATCATTGTGGCTGTCGGCGTATTTGCAGCTTTGACTTATCCTAAAACTGTGCTCAGTTTCCCGGTGTCTTTCACGGTGGGTGCTCAAACTGTGCTCAGGGAATTTAACGTCCCAATGTTGGACAGCTGGGTTCAGGTCCAAGTGATCGTCAGCAGCGGCACGGCTTTGTGGACAGCGAAAATCCTCAGCGACGACTCGGAGTTCTGGAGCCACAGCGCAGCGCAGGGAGGACAAACCACATACAACAGCGGATGGATGCAATTAGCCAGTGGAAACTACAATTTCACTTTTGCAACCGTTGGACTTGGAAGCCTAGACGCAGAGATAACAGTGTCATCCAAAGGCGGATTCTGGTAGTAACATAATTGAACCAAGTGAATGTTACTTCAATGTGGGCATCGATGAAGGCGCAGGTGCGAATCCTGCCCGCTACGCCATTACCTTATGGCTGTGCCAATCTCTCGGTGTCTTTGCTACTAAATGGCGACATAACCACAAACATCACACACAAGCTTAACGTCGTTTATGCCCTTCTTCGTTGCAAACGGTCTTATCTCTGATTTCCAGCTTGTGGCACCACACCTAGGACAGACAAGAACACAGTAATTCATGTACGTCAATCTTACTCGCTTCACCATTCATTCGGCTTGTTTCATTCTGGAAAAGGATGCCTTTATGGGCAGTTCCACTTCTCTCACTTTTTTCATTCTTTTCGTGGCGTTCAGAATTGCAAATCCTAACACGTTCCCCTTCATGTCCACTCTGAGGAAAACGTCGTCTCCTATGGCTCTGAAAAAACCCTTCCGTGGTTTGCCTAACTCAACCTCAAGCAGATCACCTTCAGGGTCAAACCAGACTCTCAACGGCTCTTTCTCCAAAGCAAGCCACCTTTCTTCACTTTATCAGTAAAGAAAGCCGTCACTATAAAGCCTTCTCCGTCTGAGACCTCCACAATAACTAGCATATACTTCTCAGAGACTGGGCTATGAGGATACAGCTTATAGAACATCCAGATTGAAGGTGCATGCACACTTTCTCTGATTTCGTCCGGGTCGACTAGGGCTTCCTTCATGCGGTGAAGCTGATCCTTCATCTCTGGGTGCTCCAATACGTGCTTCCACCTGTCTTCGTCCAACTTCACTGCTTTCCCTAGTTTTGACCTAACTTCAAGCACCACCAAGCTTCAGACCTCACCTATACAAGCAGCATCTTTAGGTCGAGCGTGTCTTAATTTGCTTTAAGCTAGTCTTTAGTTTCGCAGAATGGCATTTTCAGTGCGAGTTTGTACATTGACGCTTGAAAATATCATTGAAATGTGTCCGATTTCGGAACAAGGCGATGTTAACGACTATTACTTTTTGCACAATTTTGCTTAGGCAATCTCTTCTGGAACAGCATATAACATCATGGTTCGAAGGAACTCGATTTTCAACATTAAACTTGTAAATCTATCTTCAATGCATCCCCAATTTTGATTCTGACATGGCAAACACGAAAAGCGGCGTTTGTTGGCTTCTACCCCTGTTCAATGTTTCTAGGTTCCAAAATGCTAAGAAAAATCATGGAAAACTGCCTGTCTTTCCCCCTTCTGTCAGCCCGATACATTCTCTAATTTTGAAGAATTTGCTACCTCTAAATCCTGCTTGCTGCACTATTGTTTCTAACCGTTTCCTGCGGCCTGATAATACGGATCCTGTGAATTATGCGAGAGACCATCTGGCCGACCGGAAGAAAATCCGAGGTTTATGCCATTGCCTACATCTACCAAGAAGACTCTGCTCACCCATCCTCAGGACCGTGAATCGAGAATATCCCTCTCAAATACTTATTCTCAACACGCTTCCCAAGGTACATGCGAAGGCTCTTCGTAACCAACTCAAAGCCTAACTCCTTCATAATCCCCACAGCCACGTCGTTCACAACGGGCACCCCGACAAAAAGTTTCTCATTGTCTCCAATAGCTTCCATACACCTCACAATCAAGCCTCTTGCAACCATCGGGGAACCGGGACGACAGACCCAAGGGCCAACCCTGTACCCCACCTTCATCCTGTAAGACATTACGTAACCATCAATCACGCGGCCAGAACGCGAAACGAAGCAAAGCTCAGGATTGCTCTCAAGCAATGAGCGCAAAACGCGGCTTCTATCGGCGCCGAAGTATCTGGAGTCGAAAGCCGAAACTTCGCTCAGTTCCTCTTTGTTCATAGGTCTTACCGCCAAGCTCTCTGACAGGTGATCAATCTTGTTGACCTTGGTAAACCTGAGAGAATCAAACTCTTCAACGAACCCCAACTTCCGATAAAGATCTGCTATCTCCGGAACCGCCTCCAACTCCATCGTCTCAACACCCACCTTATGCAGATAACTGATTCCACGTCTCATGAGAAGCGTACCAATGCCCTGTCGTCTAAACTTTTCATCAACGATCAGAAGCCCAATCCAGCCGACCTTCCCAAAACTGACAGTAAAGACATTTCCAACATGCTGACCTTCAATCTCTGCCACAAAGCAACCCTCTGGCTCGTACGAAAGGAAACGCTCAATCACCTCAAGGCTATGGTTCCAGCGAACACGATCAGTCAGGCCGCAGACAGAACCAACATCCGACGACTTCGCAACGCGTATCACAACGCCACTCAACACAATCGCCCTCACTTGGCAAAATAGTCGAACGAAACCAACATAAAAGACGCGACTACGTATAAGGCGATGGTTTACCCGTTAAATCGATGATGCTCCTGAATCCTAGTTGTTAGCCTGAGAGAATTGCTTCAACGTTCTTTTTGACTTGGTCGAGACTTCTCATTCCTAAAACGATCGCGTCTACAAACCCGAATTGAGCGATTGCCCTAATGGACAACCGATAATTCTTGACGAGCGGTAGAGCGGGCCCTTTAACACGGCCTCCAAGAACCTTCATGGCAACAACTCCCTTTCCGCTCTCGTGAGCCAGCCTGATCGCATCGAACATCTCTTCAATTGAGCCATCATCAAGAGGAACATTATCTGGAAACCTACGAATCATCGCTTGCCCAGCATTACAGCATATCGTCATTACCACATCTACTTCGTCAAATCGAGCAGTTTCCCTCACAACCTTAACGCTGTGAGTTGATAACCCAACCGCCCTGACGATTCCGGTTGTTTTCAGGTCATTCAGTGTTTTCAGCACTCGACGGCTGCCGTTAATCCAGTCAGATGTGACATAATGCAACAAGAAAACATCCACATAGTCAGTGTCAAGCTCCTTCAGCGAATTCTTGAGACTCTTTTGAGCTTGCCCACAGCTCCTTGCACTCGTCTTAGTGCATACGACAACTTCTCTTCTTGGTACAAGTTTCAGGGCTGAAGCAACGTGTGGGTGACTCCCATAATCATCCGACATGTCCCAAAAATTCACCCCCAACTTAGATTCCATCAGAATGCGACCACCTTCCTCTGGCTTCAGATTAAGCGGAACCTCAAAATCAGCCATTCCAAAACCCAGCTTCGAGACTCTTAACCCTGCCTTTCCAAGGTTCACAAGAGGAGCTTTCAACACTAGTCTCGCCTGCGATTTGCGTCAATTTCCAAGTCTCTTTAATGCCTAAAACATGCTTATGCTTCTATCGTGAGGGTTGCAGGTATGTGAGTTCCGCTCGCTGCACCACTCTTCCATCACAAGAAATGGCATCAAAACTTGGTTTTCCAGAACCTGACTCTCATGGATAAATACGCCTAAATCCTACGCACATCGGCACTTCTCGTTTGAAGTGTCAACTTATTTAGAGGAATTCGTGCCTATAGGCTATGGGAGTTTGAATGCAGTTTGGGATAGTTCTTCACGTTTCCGCCGCCTATGCTAACTGGGATACCTTCTCGACCATTGCAAAGGAGGCTGAACAACTGGGATATGACTCTGTATGGGTTTCTGACCACTTTATTTCGCCTAACGGGCGTCCCCATGGCCTAGAAACTTGGACCGTCCTGTCTGCATTAGCATCATCAACACGTAGAATCAGACTCGGGACGTACGTGCTCTGTAATCAGTTTCGCCACCCCTCACTACTAGCTCGAATGGTCTCGACACTGGATGATATCTCAAGAGGAAGACTTGAGTTGGGCATAGGTGCAGGATGGTCCAGAGATGAACACACAACTTTCGGTTTCGGCTGGGACAAACACTCAACAAGGATCAAACGGCTAAGAGAGACAATTGAGATAACAAAGAAACTCTGGACAGAAAATCACGTGTCTTATGACGGAGAACACTTCCAACTGAAAGACGCTACTCTAGAGCCAAAACCATATCAAAAACCCTATCCGACTGTGTGGGTCGGCGGAAACTCTGAGGCCATTAGAAAAGTTGTCGCGGAAGTAGGCGACGGCTGGATACCAGTCTTGCCAAGTCCAAAACAGTTAGCTGACGGTGTAATGGAAATCAGCAAAACAATGGAGCGCATCGGCAGAGACCCTAAAGGTCTTAAAGTAGCTTATGGTGGAAGCGGCTGCGCTTTGATAGCGGAAAACGAGGATTTAGTGAAGAAACTTGCAGAACCGTTGATTCGTTCCATGCGAAAGCCCATAGAGGAATCACAATGCCTCATCGGAACTCCTCGGCAATGCATACAAAAAATAGAGCAATACCAAAAAGCCGGAGCCCAACAAATCGTAGCAGGATTCTATGATTTTCCTTCAACGAAGGGCATGAGGCTCTTCGCGAAATCAGTTTCTCCCATCTTCAGACAATAGTTGGCTTTCAAAGTAAGTATAGCTCTGCCGGCTTCAGCTTTCCTGTGGTCGGATCCACCTGCAACCCGAGCAGCTCGAGTGTTGTAACACCCAGCAGAGAGGGCACGCCTTCAGAACCGTACAGAACGAGGCTGGTGACCCCTATACCCTCAACTTCAATGTAGGCTTCTCCAACAGGAAACTCCTTTCTTTCGCCACTCGCGATGAGAAAACTCCTATTCCCCCTAGGAACTATCTCTAATTCTCTGAGTAGACTCTCAGGCAACGAGGTATACATGGCGCCCGTATCAGCTAAAAACTCCAGTTCAAGACGCTTATCCCTGTTAAAAGGGTTAGCAACGAGACCCTTTACCTTAACGTATCCCACCGCATCCACCACAATAAACTTCTCAAATAACCTTAAATCCTTAATTGTTTGACCCACTTCTCGAAAAAAGCAAAATCCTCACTCGCAGGGATTCGAAAGTCCAGATCCTGCCCGCCGCACCAACAGAGTCTTCACGATAACAAACGATGTAGAGAGACTGTAAGCCTATTATTGTAGTTTCAATCCTATTAGTTGGATCACGAATTGTCAGCATTTTGTCTTGAGACTTCCATTATCGGTCTGATTTTTCTCACAGCACTCTATCCCCACACCGTGTTTCCTCAAGCCACTGCTGATGCCATAAATACCATTGACTTTCCTGAAATCCAGCTGACTCAAACCGCAAACATCAAGGTCGTGTTCCTCGGGGTTTCCCCAGACTACATTGATGAAAGCATGTTCCTGTCAAGAGTCACCAGAAGCGTTGAGCAGTTTGCGCAACCCAACAACATGACATGGAGCCTCAACGTGTCCATTGCTTTTCATGAATTTCCTCTGGATGTTATAACTTCCCTCGTTGCCAATGCGTACGATTCTGAAGGAACAGCATTCTACAACATAACCCTTCTAGATAATCTGCTGCTCCAGTTTGACTACTTAGCTGTTCCAGATAGAGGGTACCTGTTTGTTTTCATGTCAATTCCCGACGGCGGAGTTGATCACTCCTGGTTTTATGTTGACGAAAGACCAGACCTTCTTCTCGGTAGAACAGACGTTTTTGATGGTCAGCCATCCAAATACTGGGCATTTCCTCCCTACTTTGGAGGAGCACGCAGTGCACTATATCTTGATTTGAGTGACCTGATTAAGAAGAATCCCGTTAAGATGGCAGTAACCAACAGTGCCATCGGACTTTTCAACAATGCCCTGTCGGACCTGTTCGTCAGTTTGCTTGGAGCAACTGATTCACGAATGATCGCAGCTGACACGCAGAGATACGAAAATTACGAGGTGAGAATACTGTGGCTAAACGGAACAGAAGACAATTTCCACACTCAGCCGATCGAGCAGGCTCTCGAGGACTTGATGCCATGGACAAACTGGACTGTGACAACGCAAATCAAAGATATGGATGCTGAACTGAATCAGTTCATTGAAAGCCGAACTACACAGCTAGCCAAGCCCCTCAATTATTCGTTTTCGCTGGCAAACGGAAGCACGTATCTCATCCAAGCGGAAAGAAACGTGCAGTGGGACGTTTACCAAGACTCAGGCGAGCACGACCCGCTTACCCAATATTTGTTCGAGCATGTGAAAGACTACTTTAGCCTCACAGACCTAGAAGACAGATCCATAATCCCTGTTGTGCTTCTGCAAACGCAAAATGACACGGCGATTGGCGGATTCGCAGGAATAGGTCCGGGAATTTCTTGGTTTTCCCGCAACATCATAATCATGGGGTATCAGGGTGGCACACTTGAGCGCATGGGCGAAAGCGGACCCATATTTCTTATACACAAGCTGAGACACGAGATTGGACACTGGGTAAGCCTTTCCCACCATTCCGCACGGTCTGAATTAGGCTATCCAAAAGTCATCTGCTCAATGAGATCTCTCACCAACCAGTTCTGCGCGTTCTGCAAAGATGCTCGAGCCAGAATGAGCTTCATATCCTATTACAAAGCAACCGCCGAGCTGATTTCCAATAATCAAGCACAGTCAGAGCTCTTCGAAAGCGAACTCGAAACCGCAACACAACTGTTCAACGAGTGGGACTACGCCAACGCAATAGAGAGAATAATCTCAGTCTATCATGACGTTCAAGCCCAACAACCTTCAACAACTGATTTTAGATTGATTCTGCTGATCATCACGACAGTAGCTGTCGTGATCGGCCTTGCGTTATTTCTCAGAAAAAGACGCCGGCTCTCAGAGTTGAAGGCTCCTTCCGGTAAGGCTCAAACTCTGGCCTCTGCACCATACAGAAGCGTGGCGCATCGATTAACTATCTGCTGAGTTGCATTATCCAGCGAGTATTTGACGTTTAGTCCTTCAGCGTTTCTTTTGACGAGGTTTATTCTTTTCAACTGGTCAATGTGCCAGCTTAAAGCTTGCGATGAGATGTTGACCTGCTTGGCCAAGTCCTTGTGGGTCATCTGTGGTTTTTTCAGAAGAGCAACCAAAATCATGCCTGAAACTCTGCGTCTGAGAGCAGAAATAGTCTTCATCTCGGTTTCTGTGAACTTCCGTGATTCGAAGTATCTCTTATATCGCCCATCTGAATATGTGGACAGCAGACCCCCGTTGACGAGCAACCCGAGATGATACTGAAGGACTCCAACAGGCAGTTTTAGATAATCTGATATCGCTCTGAAATGAAGGCCAGGATTGTCTTTGATGAAGTTATAGACAGAAAGTCTTGTTGTCTGGTTCAGAAGAGGCGATGCTGCGTGATTTCCTTGGTTGAACAGGAAGGAAGCGAAAACAGCTGCCTTTTCGACTTGAAGCTGCGGCATTTTCAGCAGCTGATCATGACCATAAGGAGCGCATGTCAAAGCAAGATACGAAATGAAGAAGAACAGTATGAGCAGGAGCAGCGTTGACGACGCTGGCCGGCGTCCCAACTTGTAGAACCCCATTTTCTAACCTATTCGTTCGAGCATTTAGCAGTATTGTAAACAACTGTACCAGAACGGTAAAGCCACGTACCAAAAGCCATAATTCGCCGATTGAACCGCTTTTCATTCACATGACTCCAAGATTTTGGCGCAGGAAGCGATTTCTCGCCACCCTTGTGCTAATTATTCTAGTTGCGACTTCCCTGTCACTTGTCTGGATGAAATCCGACTATCAACGTGAACAAGACGCTGTCTTGGAGTATTTTTCCCGTCAGCCCGGCATGCCAGACGCCTTTGCCAAACTGGAAGAACTCACACCTCCCGGTTCAGTTGTGCTGTGTTGGTGGGACTACGGCCGAGCCGTGAGAGAATGGAGTCACAGAGAGGTGATAGAAGCCTATCCATCCAGAGACATATACTACACGATGGGATCAACAAGAACCTTCCTTGGCAATTTGAGAAGTCAAATATTCGGAACATGGGGATCATCAGAAAGAATACACGACTTGGCCAACATCTTCATGCTGCCTGAAGAGCAGTCTCTGCCCCTTCTGGCAAAGTACAATGCCAAGTACGCGCTGGTCTTCACACCCGACGAATTGCAGAAGTTCTATTGGATTGCCCAAATCGCAGGTTACAACGCAACAGACTACCTAACCTACCACAAAGAAAGCGACACGTACGAGCCCACTGAGCGCGGCACCCACGTGACCCTGCTGCGACTAATATTCGATACCAATCTGCTTCCTCAACACTTCGCCAAACTCTTTGATAACGGCAAAGCCAAGATATACCGCATCAACTACTCGTAACCGTCCGGAGGTCTGAAAGTCGAAGATGTTCCCCCATTATTGACCACGACGCACTATCCCTGAAACGCAGTCGTAGAATTCGTCTGGATTTTCCTCTATCATGGTGTGCCCACTCTTGGATATATAGAAAATCGGAATTCTCTTCTGCCTCAGCAACTTCTCCGAGGGAAAAACGCCCCTGTTCTTCTCACCGTAAATGTAGCATTTAAAGAAGGGAAGCGAGATGAAACGGTCAAGCAAGCTGCCAAAATCCGACTCCTGCACAGTGGATAGAGAGCTCTTATACATTGACTCAGCTGTGGCTTTTGACAACGTCCTTAGATAAGCCATTCCACCTTGATCACCCCTTCTCTCAAACTCTTCTCTGAACTCACGCTTAATCTGGTCGAAACCCTCTCTAACAAACTCTTCTTCCGTCATCTGCGCAATTCGCCTAGTTATCGTGCAGTCCTCAGCAGTGAGATTCCCCTCTGCATTAATGAACGAATAAACACGATTAGGCATAATTTCGCAAAGCTCAATCCCAACGATGCCTCCCATGCTGTGCGCCACAAGATGGAACCGACCCACACCAAACCGATCAATTACCTTCCCCAAAATTGCAGCCTGCTCCTTCATTAAGTAGGAGAAACCAACAGGCTTATCGCTGTCGCCAAACCCCACAAGATCGGCGGATAACAAAGTAAATTGCCGAAAATCTTCACGCCTAAAAGCTTCGAGAAAATCCTCTCGAGAACCACCCAGCCCATGTATGAACGCGATTGCCTCCCCTTCTCCCTTACGAAACAGACACGAAATCGACACACCACTCACTCTGACTTTCACGCGGGGCGGCTCCCCATCAGGCAACCCTCCACAATCTCAAAACCAGATCTTGCACAGCTTTAGTTAATCTCTTTAACGCTCTCAACCATCTCTATCATTGATTGAAAACATGCAAGAGAGGCGATGTCATGCGAGCTAAGCTGTACATCTACCCTTATCGCATAACCCAACGCAAACCTCATCCAATCCTGTGGAGTTTTGATACTGAAGCCCTTAACGAAATCGCGAAACATTTCAAGAACAGATCGGTGTTCAGCGTCGAGGTAAAGAAACGGACATTGATTCTTAGGCTAATTGAAGAACCTCAGTAGGCGCGCTGATTTCAGACATTGCGTCTGGCACTGTTCGGTAGCTCCGCGCATTTTGTGATTGTGCGCTCAAAGGCCCTTTCTGGGGGCTAGATCTTTCCCATTGCACTTCTTTTTAGTGTTTTTCTATTGCTTCTTGTTTAGTCAACTTGAGAGAATGACGCCCAGATTCTTCTTAACTTCGTCGAGGCTTCTCATACCTATGCATATTGTGTCAACGAAGTCAAGTTTAGCAATCGACGTAATGGATGACGGATAGTCTTTGAGGAGGGGCGGAGCGCCCGTTCCGAGGACTTTCATTGCTATGACTCCTTTCTCATTCTGATGCACAACCTGAATAGCCTTCAGCATCTCTTCTATGGAGCCGTCTTCAAGTGGAATGTGCTCCTTGTATCTGTTGATAGTTGCTTGTTTCGCGTTACAGCATATGGCCATGATCACGTCTACCTCTTCAGATGAGGCGATTTCTCTCACAACCTTGACGCTGTGCGTGGACAAGCCCACTGCCCTAACTACCCCAGTTGTTTTGAGATGACTCAGTTCTTTCAGGACCTGTCTGGCGCGGGTCATCCAGCCAGCCTTCACCATGTGCAGCAAGAAAATATCCAGGTAATCAGTTTCAAGCTCCCTTAAAGATTTCATCAGACTCTTCTCGGCTTCGTTGGCGCTTTGAGCCCAGGTTTTGGTGGAAATCACGACCTTCTTTCTTGGTGCTCGCTTCAGCGCCGCAGCCACGTGAGGATGAGTGCCATAGTCATCAGACGTGTCCCAGAAGTTCACGCCTAACTTATACGCATCTGCTAGAATTCGACCGCCTTGACCAGGGGTAATGTTAAGCGATGGGACGCCGAGGTCATAGGTTCCAAAACCGATTTTGGATACCTTTAACCCTGTGCTGCCCAGATTCACAAGCGGATATTTGTGCAATGCCTGTCACCTAAGAAGTGCGTTATATAATACCGGTTCAAAAGTATAAGTGGCTACTTGGAAGACAAGAAAGATGCCTACCTTCTATAATCTGGCGTCGCTTTTCCTAAATTCGGATTTTGGTTTCATAATCTATTTTTAATCCGGTGGCGACTTTATCGTTGTTGATGCTTATGCAGGAACCCTCGCGAAGAGGAGTTAACGCAGCTTTTCCAAGACATTACTTGCAGAGGCTTGAAGAATACCGCAAACGCCAAACCGAGATTCGTTCACAGCCGAGACCCCCAAAAAAACCAGCCCTTGAGCCCAAAGTTTTCTCTAACCGCTGCAAGCAGGCTATCTCCATGGCGGGCAAGGTCTACTGCTGCGCACTCAAAGAGCTTGTGGACGCCTCTTTATGCAGGGCATGCCCATCCTTTGAGAGAGAGCCGCTTGAATACACTCTCTTCAGGAGAGAATGATAACAATGAAGTGCCCTAACCGAAAATGCAAGAATTCAGTGGAGATTAACGAAAACAAAGACTCAAACTTCGACTACTGCAAGGAATGTGGGACCGTCGTCTATCGCAAGAAGAACAAGTGACAGAACTCGAGGCTGATTCCACAAGGCTTACAAGCAGAAACTGAGCATTTTTCTGTTGGGCAACGGGCTGTTGATAACGATCTTTGAAGTGTTTCCGTCATTATTTGGCATCATGTTTTTCCTAGTTTTCATAATAATCATTTTATCAGTTGCACTCAACATTTACAGGTCTTTTCGCAGACCACCGAACCCAGCGCCTGAATATTCAGGCTCGATTGTTAGAGAACGCGAAATCATCAGAGAAATAGTGAAGATCCGCTGCCCCTATTGCAACAACCTCTACGATGAGAAACTGGACAAATGCCCGCATTGTGGCGGTAAGAGAAAAGCGTAAAATTACCAAAGTGTTAAGGAATAGTTCGTTATACAAGAAACGCAGTGCAAGGAAGGAAGGCACTCATTTATGGAAAATATGATGAAGCAGTTCATTAAGAGCATGAGCAAAGAACAGAAACAGCAGATGATGCAGGATTTCATGGACAGTATGAGCGAAGAAGAGAAGACAGAGATGATGAAACTAATGATGCCCATAATGATGAAACACATGAGACCTGCCATGATGGCCGAGATGATGCAGAATATGACAGAAGAAGACATGACTAAAATGATGATTGAAATGCCATCTGAAATGAGAGAAGACTGCAAAAAAATGATGACAAAATGCCTAAAGACAATGAAGGAAACTGAAAGCGATAAGGAATTCGAAACATGAAAACCTACTTGACGGTCTGGTTCAGCAGCGAAGGCGGCGAACCTTCAGTTGTTGCACAGAAACTTCAATCCTTAGGATTCAAGCCAGTGAAAGGACAGTACGACCACGTGTACGACTGGAAGAAAGATGCAACACTTGACGACGTCCTACAGCTCCTAAACCATGTTCACCAAACCTTGAAAGGTTTGAACGTCCTCTACAAGATAGAAACCATATGGCATATTGAAGCAGTTTTTTACTTGCGGGCCTACAGGCTAGACGCTCTAGTCTGCAGCGACTCCGACCGTACCACAAAACGCCAAAATAACTTCACTTCTTAAGACGCAGCCGAACCAAAGGCTTCAACGCGTCGATTGATTGAACAACCTTGAAGCCTTGCTCGTCAAAGATTTTAAGCGGCCCTTTCCAAGCCATACTGGCGCTGACACGCCGACCACTTTTTGTTGTGATCACAGGATAGCCCTCTATGATTCTGACGCCTTGCCTTCGCATAGCCTCAATCGATCCTTTCAGGAGACCACGCGATAGCCCCTTTCCCCGCCACTTACGATGGATAAAGAGGCAGGTTATTGACCACACATTGCCTATGTCATCGCGCCTGTACGCTTCTATACTCTGCAAGACCGGGAAGTCCAGTCTCGGCCCAAAAGAGCACCATCCCATCGGTTCGTCTCCGACGAAGGCAAGCATGCCACGTGCCTTACCCTCCTCTATTAGATTCCTAAAAGCCCTTTTTGCACCGGCACCCCTTATATTGAGCCAGGCCTTGTAGGTTGGAGTACGCCAGCACATACACCAGCAGCCGCCGCAGGCACCATTCGGTCCAAACAGTTGCTCAACAGCAGGCCACAGGTCAGGACGCAACTCTTCGAAACGTATGCTCTCCATAAAAGGCGCCTGCTTTACGGTCTACCCTTTCTCAGATTCTGATACTAATACGCCTATGAGTTTGACCCTTTCAAGGGTTTCTTCTTGGTGAGGCGCAAGCGCCATTTCCTCTGTCAGGTCTTTTCCAGCCTCGTGTTGGCCTTGATGATCTCCATTTATCCAGAGAAAACTTTCTGTAACGTCGTAGACCTTGCCCTTGTATGCCATGTACGCGGGTCTCCCATCCCGCCCATCGTACTGCTTCAATTCCTCCAGCGTAAATTTCCTTTCGGAACCTTCCAAGGACAACCGCTCCATGTCAGTATTATCTTAGGGTTATTTTGTTGACCACAGTTAGTAAACACACTAACCTAAATCTCTTCTTTCCTAGTTAGATCCAACGGCGTGAAGGTAGCGACAGGCGGTTGCGTGATCAATCTCAATGACCTGATCCATGTAACTTGATAGCTCTTTAACTAGTTGCTTCTCCCGAGCACTCAGTCCAGATCCTCTATCTTCAGCGAACCTTGACCCATAATATGCTGTGGCCAAAAAAGTTTCGGCCAGTCTCATACATTTTAGAACCGTTTCCAATGGCCCAGCGTGAAGGTACAGAGTAACATCATTCAAGATAAGAATTCTGGTAGGTTTTCGAATGAACATGTTGAAAAGCGGTTCAATGGTCCTTCTGTTCAGTTTTGCGTATTTCAACACCTGCTCACGTGAAGTGCCCGTCAATCTCGGCGTAAACACCCTTTTTGGCCTAAGATAGTCGATTTCTATAACTGAATTTGTAATCTCCGATAGCCTTCCGCCGACCTGCCCCTTCCGATGTGGAGCCATGTCAATAACAGTTATTTCCGCAGGGCCAAATAACATCATTAACTCTTCGAGCACTCTGGCTGCTAACGCGGTTTTTCCCGAGCCGGCTTCGCCTAGAATTAGCACTCTCTTACCGATGATGCCTTTAGCTCTTAGCTGAACCTTGTTGTGATCTTTCACCAAATAATGTTCCTCTATTTATTCCGGCTCGATTAAGGACTGAAAGAGCAATAAACCCTAAAGTGCATCCGGCAATAGAGCTTAAGGCCCATCCAGCCGCAAAAATCGAAAAAGCAAGCAAGGAGCCTTCCTCTGCAATTAGCTCCAAGGGTCTTTTGGTTCCTGCCCAAGGGGCTATTCCCACATTAGGAGCCACCAAAGGAGCCACTAGATAAAGAGATAGCGAAGCTCCTATGAATATTGTGCCTATCGGTTCTGAGAAAGCAGATACCAAACGAATCTTCTCACTTATTCTAAATCGTTTAGCAGCCCAGTAGACACCCCCTACAACCAAGCCGCCAGGAATCCCCCCTGGAAATGCGTAGATGGTTCCTATCCCTAGCCCTATCCTAATGCTGCCTATGATGAGAGCAGCTGAGGCTGCCCACAAGGGTCCGGCAAGCACGCCCAAAAGCGCGTTGACCATGTGTTGCCCTGGATAGGCTTTGGTTCCCAGAAATTCAAACCACGAAAATGGCGCGATGACGACACCTAGGGCTGAAAACACTGAGACGAGAGCTATCTTCTTGACATATGCAGCGTCAACCTTCATGGAAGGTTCACATCTCCTTCGCAACTTGTGCGACGAGTCTCGCTAGATCGCTTGCTCTTTCGCCGAGGATTACTATCATGGGTTCTTTCCCCACATCTCCTCTATGGTAGATCACATCGGGCACCTTTCCGATTCTATTGATGGCTTGGGTAACACCCCAGGGTATAGTCATTCCTTCCGTTCTCTTGACAGCCTCAGGCTCCTCCTTCCGATCGTAAAACGACAACCTCAGCCTCCTTCTTTTTAGAAGTCCGAGAACTTCGTCTGAAAACTTCAGGTTGAGTGCAGCTCTTCTTGCAGAATCATGTTTGATGACTTCCAGTATATACCTAGCCAGATGCGAAGAACAGCCAAACCATGGAGAGCCTACTACTTTAACGCCCCCCAGTACTTTCACGATTCTGCCTTCTATCGCAGCCACATCATCCACATTTTCCGCATAAGGGATAGCCATCGCAACGTTCATGCCCACTTGGGGCACAAGGCTTCCTACCTTAGGGACTGACTCAATGAGTTTCCTAGCCTCTTCTACGTTCATCAGAACGCTGCATTTCGAAGACTCGCGATAGAGATGTGCTAAGGGGTTAACTGGCCCGTAGCCCCTACCAACCTCTAATCCAAACTTTATTGCTAAGGTTACAAATCTCTTAGCAGTCTCAACTGCGGCTGGTATCTTCTCTCCCTTTGCAAGCTCGGCTGCAATCGCTGCTGAAAAACTGCAACCTGTTCCATGTGTAGTTTTCACATTCAACCGAGAAGCTCGCAATACCTTAAATTCGCCTTTAAAGTAGAGAAGATCCACAGCGTCCCCTTCTTCATCTATGTGGCCGCCCTTAACCACAACAGCGTCGGGCCCCATCTTGGAAATTCTTCTTGCGGCAATCTTTGCGTGCTCTTTGGTCTTAATCTTCATATCCGCTAGCTTCTCGGCCTCAAACCTGTTAGGTGTCACGATTGTAGCCCGAGGCAAGAGATGATTCCTCAGAGCATCCACCGCCTCAGGTTTCAAAAGGGGCGCTCCTGATTTGGCGACCATAACCGGATCGACTGTAAGTGGAAATCTATAGTTGGCAACTTCGGAAGACACAGCCGTGATTATCTTCTCCGTGTGGAGCATCCCTGTCTTTGCACTGTCAATGCCCAGATCCTCGGCCACGACTCTGATTTGCTTTTTAACCATGTATGGTTCAAGGTCTTCAACTGCCAAAACGGAGTACGTATTCTGAGCGGTGACGGATGTGATGGCTGTCGTGCCATGGACACCTAGGGCGGCAAAAGTCTTGAGGTCTGCTTGAATACCCGCGCCTCCTCCGGAATCACTACCAGCTATCGTCATAGCCACTGGAACCTTATGATGAATCTTTTTAACCTGAACCATTACCCTGACTCACCTTTTCAAGCGCGTAGACCGTAAGGGCTGAAACTATGAAAGACGGGATGCTGGAGCCCATAGTGGTGTATGTGTAAAGCGCAAAATATGTGACAACACCGATGAACCAAGCAATCAAGGGTCTAACTCTATAGTGTCTAGCGGAAAACTCCTCTAGGCCATACTGCCTTTTTTTGAGGAAGTAAAAATCCATAAAAAGTACCCCGAGCAGAGGTACGAAAATGGCCCCTATGTAAAGCAGAAAACTCTCGTAAGCCAGCTGCCACTGCATCGGCATGAATGCCGCCACAGCAATGCTTACAATGGTTATGGCGAGGATTAGCTTCAACTGTCGAGACTTCGGTGACACATTTTGCACAGACACAGCCGCCGAGTATATATCGGCAAAACCATTGTCTGTCTCGTCCACGAGCAAAATGGTTAGGGCCAAACCACCAAAAGTGACCGATGCTATCGATCTGATTACGCTTTCACCCGGATATGCTAACGTAAGCAAGGCACCTAAGGCGTAGAACCAGAAGTTTGCAAAAGTGTAACCCGCTACCGTGCCAGCGAAGGCGTCTTTCTCGCTCTTTGAAAACCTGTTGTAGTCTGATATTAGAGGCCACCACGAGATTGGCATTGCTATAACCAGATCCAAGGCCAACGTTATTGGCAAGGATCCATCTCCTTGAAACGACAGAAGGTGAGAGAACCTAGAAAGAACCACATAGGTGATGAAGACGGTCGTGCCATAGGTAAGCCATATGGCAAACTTCTCCAGCCACTGCCTTATAACCACTAAGGGACCACCAAGACTTAACAACATACACCATGCCGCGAAAACGACTATCCAGAAGTATCTTGTGTACGCTCCCAAAAACGGACCTGCAAGCGAAGCAGCGTCAGCCATTATCAAAATTTCAAACGAAGCCCAACCCACTAACTGCAACACATTGAGTAATGTCGGAAAATACGAGCCTCTCAATCCCAACACCCCCCTCAAACTGACCATAGTGGGCACTCCGTACTTGCTCCCCAAACCACCGGCTAACGCCAGCATTACGGAACCTACAATGGAACCTATCAGAGCTACAGCAACAGCTTCGACCATAGACAAGCCTGGGATAAGCAAGCCTCCAGCTTGAAACACAAGCAGACCAACAGCCAAGCTAGACCATAGCACAAAGTAATCAACTGACTTCAGAATTCTCTTCTCGATCGGCAGGGGTTCCGTTCCCCATTCAGGAGGCAACTTAACCATCTTGTAGAATCACTCCGAGGAACACTAGAAGAGTTAGGCCAATCGTAACCTTCTTTGGGGCAAATAGCCAATATATCTGAGGCACGCGGACACTCCCTACGCCAGTATTATCTGGTTCAGGTTCTAAGGGTCGACGACCTGCACATTCGTCCTCTCAGCCGGGTTACGCCCAGCTCCCCTAGATTCCAAGTGAAAGAGAGATTCAACTATTTAACAGTAGTCATCCCTTTCTCTATCCAGTTGTAAGGTGCTCTCTAGCGCGCTCTAGATTGAACTCTCGGCTCCAGCAGCGTCCAGAGCCAGTCAACAAATTCCCTTAGGTTCTTGGTTTGAATGTAGACATCGCCCGGTCCAGTTATCTCCGTCACTAACCCTTCCCCGCCCAGCAGTGTTTCTTTGAGTCCGCCGAACTTCGTGACCCTGTACTCGCAGGTGTCGCTGAAGGCTACGAGGTGGAAGTTGTCCACTATCATGGTTTCGCGAGGCTTCAAAGAGTGCTTGTCGATGGCGCCAAACGTGTTGATAAACAGCATGCCCTTGCCACTGATCTTTATCATGAAAAGTCCCTGACCGAACAAGCCCTTTGTGAAGCCCTGCCACTGAACGTCAAGGTCGACTCCTTCGGTGGAAGCTATGTAAGATGATTTCTGAACAATGTATCCTTGGTTTGGCGCAACTTCTAGAACCTCAATGTCGCCAACTGGCGCCGAAACAAAAGCTGCTTCTCCAGATCCAGATGCTGCAGAGTAGTCGTTCACCCAGAAGGACTGCCTGCCTATGAGCTTCAAGCCAATCGAGCTGAGAAGACTTTTTTCTCGCTTGCGAGTCTTGACTTCGACGTTTGGATCCATATATGTCATGGCGCCTGATTCGGCAGTTATTGTCTCGCCTTGGTTGAGTTTCACAACGAGCATTGAATAGGATGGTTTATACTTAATTTCGTAATCCACGTTTTCCTTCCTCCAAATGCATTGTCAGCAAGCTTTTGGATTTGTCTGCTTATAAGTCCTATGGATTGTGGTGTCATTATGTTCTATCTGCTTTGAGCATATTACAGACGCTGAAATAACGACTTTAATTTTCCATAACAATGTTGCGTTTAGAGATTCTAATGACAGCCCAGAGAAGCGAAGACTCCGCCTACTTTGGCAAAGAAGCCGAAACCCTCGAGCGAACCATTAATGGAAAAAAGGAAAAAGTGAAGTGGAACTGGGCCAACTTCAAGAGCACAAAGGGCTTTCCAGTCGACGACAACCTAATCTCATGGGTGATCGGGCAAGACCGAGCCTTGCAAGAATGCTTCCTCTGTCTCGATGAGTGGGCTCACAAGCTTAAGTGTCTGGAAGAACAGCAGTGGTACGAAGACTGGAAAGATCCGTTAGCGGCCAAGCCCACGGTCAAGACAAAGCTAAGTCCCGGACCCTACCTGCTCCTTTTAGGCGACCCGGGCACGGGCAAATCGTTGATTGGCCGCGCCCTGGCTGAGAAACTCACCCAGATCTACAAGGAAAACAACATAAAGCTGTTCGATGTCCTCTGCTGGAGGAACAAGGTTGTCCCAAGCGAGCCGAAGGTTTCTATCCATGAAGCCGGGAAGGGAAAAGAAGCCATAAGGCGGGAGAGGCTCCACTCAGAGAAAAGGAAATTCGTTTTATCCGCTGGTTTGCGAATCATTCAAATCTTCCTGATGGGCTTGGGATTGACGCTTCTCTTCGTCGGCTTGTATGGGCTTTATCAGCTGTTCAACACGTGGTCAACGAACCCAGTAGTAGCTGAGGGCATGACCTTACAGGAGACTTTCTCTTACAATTTCCTCGAATATTTCTCAAAAGCCTTTCCATCACTCGTACTCATTTTCGTCCCAGCCGGATCGCTGCTGTTCTTCGGCATATTCATCTGGTGGTTTGGGAAAATAGGCGGCGGAGCACTAAACCTGGGCGGCATAGGTGGAGCTCAGCAAACAAACGTGCCCAAACTGCTCGTAGACAACTCTTCCAAACATGCGCCTTTTGTCGACGCCACCGGCCACATGTCATCCCAATTATTCGGTGACATAGCATGGGACCCATTTCAAACTGGAGGCATGGGCACGCCGGAACATCAAAGGGTCACCGCAGGCGACGTTCACAGAGCTTCACTGGGCATATTGTACATAGACGAAATCAAGAACCTGAATCCGATTGAAGCCGTAATACTGCTCACGGTGCTGGAAGACGGACAGTTGCCGATAACCACGCGTGGCCATCTGCTCTCGAGTGGCACAGCTGCGATGGCTGTTTCAACCGAGCCCATTCCCTGCATGTGTTTCCTTGTGGGCGCGGGCAACTTCGACTCTATAGGTCAGATTCACCCGGCCCTCATGGACCGCATTTACGGTTACGGTAAAGTTGTGCGCATGAACAACGACATGCCCAACATAGTTGAGAACAGACGCAAGTACGTGCAGTTCGTAGCTCAAGAAGCCCAGAGATTCCACATGATTCCTTTCAGCCGCGAAGCCTGCGAAGAAATCGCGGATGAGGGCAGACGGCGCAGCAACAAGCGAGACGCGTTGTCAACTAAATTCAGACCATTGATCTCAATCATAAAGACAGCGGCCACACTAGCCATGAACGAGGGCTTGGATGTGGTTGAAAAACGCCATGTTCAAGAAGCCATTGAAAAGCACTGCAAGACCATTCAGAGACAGATTCTGGAGCATCAGCTAAACGAACGTGGCAAACTGCTCGAGATCGAGCCCAACGGCAAGAAGCTTGGACAAATCTATGGATTGGCCGTGGTCAGCGACCCATACAGCGGAGAGATGACAGGCAACGTGCTCTCTGTGAAAGCACAGATGACTAAGCGAAGTCAAGTGAATCGAAACTATCCGTTGCAGGGCTACTACAAGGTTACGGGTGTGGCCAAGGGCAAGCACGACACCTTGATTTCAGACAGCATAGACAAAGTGCGTAGCGTCATACTCCACAAATACGGCGTGGACATCGCGCAAGACTATCTCACGCACATCGACTTCTCCCAGT
>Ga0315308_1000259_pt1 | contig 28922 bp, 25 predicted proteins | sample TDP3_MG_FD_203078 | JGI IMG/M metagenome (GOLD analysis project Ga0315308, IMG submission 203078) | Freshwater sediment microbial communities from Lake Towuti, South Sulawesi, Indonesia - TDP3 | ecosystem: Environmental > Aquatic > Freshwater > Lake > Sediment | place: Indonesia: South Sulawesi... | reverse complement strand
GCAGGGTGAAGGAAATGTTGAAAATCTTTCTTCCCTCACTCTTCCCCTTCCTGTGGAGGTATCCGGTAAAGACCGGGACAAATGAGACGGTAAGGGCGCCTTCTGCAAAAAGCCTTCTAAGGACATTGGGGATCCTGAAGGCAACAAAGAAGGCATCGGCGGCAGGCCCTGTCCCAAAGAGGTAAGCAATGACCATATCCCGGATAAGACCAAGCAGGCGGCTTAACAATGTGAATCCTGCCAGTGTCCCTGCTGCCCTTGTGATCCTTGAACCCTCGTGTTTTATTGACTTATCCGATGGCATGGCTGTATTGTTAAATATATGGCATCAACTGAAAAAAGGGCGAGACGGAATCTTCGCATAAGAAGAAGGAATACCATTGCCAAGACCGCCGTGAAGGCGGCAATAAAAAAGGTGCGTGTTGCCCTGAAAGCAGGGGACAGAGACAAGGCGCGGCAGGCCCTGGCAGAGGCCATACCTCTCATAGACAAGGCTGTTTCTCACGGGGCTCTCCATAAAAACAATGCCTCTCGGAAGATTTCGCGCCTGAGCTCTCAGGTTTTTGGATAACCGGCGATCTCAAGTATAAGTTTTTCCAGCACGATGCTGTAACGCAGGGCTCCTCCTTTGAGCCCAACATCTGATTCAAAGAATTTTCTGAACAGATCCAACAATTCCCTTTCTGAGAATCGTCGGGCCTGATCGTCAAACTTCTGAACAGGGTAACTCTTGCCGCCGAGGGCCTCCCTCACATCCTGATAACTCCCCCCTTTTTCAAGGATGCTCCTTGTGACAAACAGCCGCCTGAAATGATTTACAAGCCTCGTAAGTATCCCTATCTCGTTTTCCCCACCCTCAATAAGGGCTTCAAGGTTCTTGAGAGCTCCTCGAGCATCCCTGTTGCCAAGGGCATCGGTCAGGGCAAATGCCCCGATCTCCGTTCTCCCGCTGCATAAACATATCAAATCATCTATGTCTATTGCCTGTTTTTCTCCAATATATATGGACAGCTTCTCAATCTCCTGCCTGAGTTCCTGGAGTGACTCCCAGCTCATGTTTAGTAGAAGGTCCATTGCCCGTGGGAGAATTTTCTTGCCCTTTATACTCAATTCTTTAAGAATGAAGTCCCTGATTTCAAACTCATCTTTTACTGAAAAATCCACAATGTTATCAGGCGAGGCAAACGAGGGAGCTTTTCCCATAATAAAGACAAGGCATGTCGAGAGAGGAGGATTTTTAAGGTAGGAGGCGAGCGAATCCCAATCCTGTTGGCTGAGCTCATCGGCTTCCCTGACCACCACAAGTCTGCGCCCGGCAAGGACGGGGAAGGCGCGTGCAAGACCAAGTATCTTCTCCCCATCCCCTGAGTGTGCCAGAACGACATCCCTGTTGAAGGACATAGATTCAGGAGAAATAAAGATTTTACCCTCAAGGCTCGCCAGCGCATCGTCTCTCAGGGCGCCCTCCTCCCCCACAAAGAAATAGACAGGGGAAATGCTTCCTCGGTTAATATTTTTAAATAATTCTGCCTGCTTCACATATTTCCGAAGATTTGATCGTGGACCTCCTCCATGAGATCCCTGCCAATTTTCTCCACAGCCTCCCTCTCCCCGGCCTTTGTAAGAAGTATATCCGGGAGTGCATCGTAGTCCTCGTTCTCGCTCAATCCCTGTATCTGACAGAGCCTCTCTCCACCCGATTGGGGAGCCTGCACAAGCTCCACATTGAGTGCAACCGTCACTCTATATCTCCTGATCTTGCCTCCATAATAGAAGATTGGGGAGACATTATAGTTTGTGATCGTTCCCCTGAGCACTGCGTCAGCAAGGGGTTCGTCAACAACACTCACCCTTCCTGTCCGTGTGAACTCTTCTATTAGAATGGAAGTGAAGATATTTTCAATGCCCATCTCACGAGTTTTATTGACAAAGATGGGAATGGCGATTTTCTGAATCTCCGGCGAGAGAGTCCCCCGTCCCGCGAATCTGTACCCACATCCGGAAATAAATAACAGCACAAAGAGGCATGGGATCAGCCTCTTCCTGGTGCTGTCAGACGACGATGTTGACAAGCCTGTCAGGGACAACGACGATCCGTTTGATATCCCTGCCCTGGATATAGCGCAGTATCTTGTCGCTTTTGAGGGCTTCTTCCCTAACTTTCTCTTCAGGAGCCCCAAGAGGAACAGTGATCCAGCCCCTGAGCCTTCCGTTAACCTGAACCACTATGGTCACCTCCTCCTCCTGTATAAGAGTTCTATCGTATGAAGGCCATGCCACCCTCATCAGGCTCTTCTTATGCCCGAGTTTACTCCACATCTCCTCCGCAATATGGGGGGCAAAGGGAAAAATAAGAATCACAAGGGTTTCAAGGGCTTCCCTGACAACTGGGCTCTCTGTGTTCGCTGAAGATTTGAGATGATCAGAGATTGCATTCGTGAGCTCCATGAGAGCGCTGATAGCGGTATTGAAATGCTTCCTCTCCCCTATGTCATCTTTAGCCCTCTTTATCGTCTTGTGGACAAAGCGTCTCAGCTTTGTCTCCTCCTCAACCCGACCCTTGGAGTGTTTCCGTTCAGCACATACCAGCTTCCAGACCCTCTGAAGAAATCTGTTGCATCCCTCCACACCTTTGTTATTCCATTCAAGGTCTTTCTCCGGGGGAGAAGCAAACATAGTGAAGAGACGAACAGTATCGGCCCCATATTTATTAACGATGTCATCAGGCTCTACAACATTGCCCTTGGATTTGCTCATCTTTGCTCCATCCTTGATCACCATTCCCTGGGTGAGCAAATTCACGAAAGGCTCATCAATGACAATAAGCCCCATATCCCTGAGGACCTTCACATAAAATCGAGAGTAAAGGAGGTGCAATATGGCATGCTCGATCCCCCCAATATACTGATCAACGGGCATCCAGTATTCTGCCTTTTTCTTATCAAAAGGCCCCCTTGAATTATTTGGCGAACAATATCTCAGGAAATACCAGGAAGATTCCACAAAGGTGTCCATTGTATCCGTCTCTCTCCTTGCATCCCCACCGCATTTCGGGCAGGAAGCCCTGAGAAACCCCTTGTTTCGCGCAAGGGGCGACTCTCCTGTGCCTGTGAACTCAACTTCTGTGGGAAGGACCACAGGAAGATCCCTCTCGGGAACATGCTGAATCCCGCATGATGAACAATATACAACGGGTATGGGAACCCCCCAGTACCTTTGCCTTGATATCCCCCAGTCTCTAAGCTTGTAGTTTATAGCCTTTCTTCCGATACCTTTTCTCTCAAGGAATTCAATAATCTTCACCTTCATGTCCTTGCTGGAGAGGCCGGAGAATTCCCCTGAATTGATCATGAGCCCCTCCCCTTCATAGGCTGATGCCATGGTCTCAGGTGTAAGAGGAACCCCCTGCGGCTGAACAACTATAACGATCGGAAGGCTGTATTTCTTTGCAAAAAGGAAATCCCTCTGGTCATGGGCCGGGACCGCCATAACAGCCCCTGTGCCGTATTCCATGAGAACAAAATTCGCAACATAAACGGGCAACTTCCAGCCCGTAACCGGATTTAAGCAGTAGGAGCCTGTGAATACTCCATCCTTCTCATATCCTTCTGCTGTTCTCAGGGCCTTCTCCTGCGAGAGACATTTCTCAACAAAGGCGCGGACCTGACCCTCTTCGGATTTCCCGGCCGAGAGCTCGAGGGCCATGGGATGCTCCGGTGCAAGGCTCATGAATGTCGCACCGAAGATTGTATCCTGTCGCGTGGTGAAGATTTTTATATGACCATTCCCATCAGCAAGCGGAAATGAGAACTCGGCGCCCTCGCTCTTGCCAATCCAGTTTTTCTGCATTGTAATGACCCTCTCCGGCCATCCCTTGAGTTTGTCACACCACTGGAGAAGCTCCTCTGCATAGTGCGTGATCTTGAAGAACCATTGGTCAAGCTCCTTTTGGCCCACCTGACTTGAACAGCGCCAGCACAATCCTCCTTCCACCTGTTCGTTGGCCAGAACCGTCTCACAGCGCGGGCACCAGTTCACAAAGGATCTCTTCCTGTAAGCCAGTCCTCTCTCAAACATCTTGATAAAAATACTCTGTTCCCATTTATAATATTCAGGATCGCAGGTCGCCACCTCCCTGTCCCAATCATATGAGAACCCCATCCTCTTTAGCTGCTCCTTCATAAATGAGATATTGTTCCTCGTCCACACAGCTGGATGGGTCTTGTTCTCAATAGCGGCATTTTCCGCCGGCAGCCCAAAAGCATCCCATCCCATGGGATGGAGAATATTGTAGCCATTCATTGTCAGAAACCGCGAAAAAACATCACCTATTGTGTAATTTCGGACATGGCCCATGTGGATCTTTCCAGACGGATAAGGGAACATCTCGAGGAGATAAAATTTATTATTTTTATTTTCCCTGGAGCGGAAGAGTTTCTTTTCCTCCCAGTACTTCTGCCACTTTTTCTCTATAAGAAGCGGGTCGTAACGCACCTTCATTCCCCGGATTTGACCCCCAGGTATTCCTGAACAACAGAAAGGATCTGCGGGGCACTCACGGGCTTTGTGATATAGGCGTTGGCCCCCAGCGCCATTGCTCTCTCTTTGTCCTCCTGGCCTCCTTCTGTAGTAATGATGATGATGGGGATCTTACCGTGGACATCATCCTTCCTGATTAGACTCACGAGCTTGAGCCCATCCATCACGGGCATATTAATATCGGTGATTACAAGACTGAAGGTGTCGCTGGAGAGCTTTTTTAAGCCGTCCACTCCGTCGATGGCTTCAATGATCCTGATATTCTTCAACCTTCTCAATGCAAACGAAATAAGCTGGCGCATCGTAGGAGAATCTTCGACAACAAGAATTTTATTTTCCTGCATAGAACCTTTACTTTGTAAGAAGGTTTATGAATCCTTGAATTGTATGGTGTTTCCTCCTGAGCTCTGAATACATCTTGGAGCTGAAGATAGCCGTTGCTGCATGGCCTGCCAGAAGCGTAAAGAGTTCATGGTCGAGGGGAGTGAAAGAGTGCTTCTGTTGGAGAAGTTTGTATATGACGATGACGCCGATAATGGCTTCCTTGATCTTGAGGGGAATGCACACCTGTGGATCAAGAATATTCCTGCTTCCTTCCCGAGATATGGCTTCCCTGAAATAAGTCTCTCCCGTCTTCGCCGCTGTGCCAATCGGCCCCTGACCAAGCATGATCGCCGGGAATTTCCCCCTTTCGACTCCCTCAGTAGCAACTGCATTGAGCGATTTCATTTTTTCGTCAAGCAAAAGTATCCCGAATTCCTCCGCTCCAATCAGATTGATGATGATCTCAAGGATCACCTGGAGAACCTCATTGAAATCAAGGGTGGAATGGAGCTGAAAACTGGCGATATAAAGATTGGCAAGGTTGTTATTTTCTTCCTCTACTTCCACATATCTCTGGGCAAAGCTTTTATTCTCGGTTTCGACCTCCTGGATCTTTTTTAGGATCTCCTCCCTTTCTATCTCAAGCTCTTTTATCTTTTGAGAGAGCTCCCTATCCAAAGCCCTATGATCCGCAGCTTCGGGCTTTCTTGAAGAATTGAGTTCCTCTTCGAGCTGAACGATCTTGAAACGGAGCCTTTCGTTTTCCTTTAGAAGCTCCTGGGTAAACTCCGCCCCCTTTCTGAAGAGGGCGAGAAACTCGTCAGCCCTTGAAAAAATTGTTTTCTCTTCCTTTTCCTCTGCCGGTTTCACGATATGATTATATGTATCATATTACCCATGCAAATTTCAATGTTTACTCCTGGCCCATCCCATGATTTCCCGCGAGATCTTTGACAGAGGAACAATTTTGTCCACAGAGCCTCCTTCTATGGCCTCTCTCGGCATACCATAAATCACGGCTGTCTCAAAGGCCTCCACCAGAGTCCTGCCCCCCTTCCTTTTTATCTCGGCAAGCCCTTCGGTCCCGTCGCTCCCCATCCCTGTAAGAATTATGCCAAGAAGCCTATCACCAAAGATTTTGGCTGCTGAACCGAACATTATGTCCGCTGAAGGAACATAGCGGTCCTCCGGCCGTTTCCTTACAAGGGACACGGAGACCTTATTTTCATTGAAATTGAGAAACATAGAATGCCCGCCTGGAGCAATCAATACATTGCCGGAGCGCACACGGTCTCCTGACTCTGCCTCCTTCACCTGAAGGGGTGTATAGCGGTCAAGCCTCTCGGCAAAAGACTGTGTGAAGCCCGGGGGCATGTGCTGGGACACCAGGATCCCAACATCAATCTCAGCAGGAAGTTCCGAAAGGATCTTCTGAATAGCCGATGGCCCTCCGGTTGAAGCACCAATAGCCACTACCTTGATCTGGCCGGATGTCCTCGGAAGACCGAAATGTTCAACCTTGTCAGCAAGCGCAATGGGGGGTTCTATCAGGCGTCTCTGGATGCTCCTGAGGTTGATTGCATCCAGGGCAAGAAATTTTATCAGTAGGTCATCCCTTAGGGAATAAAGGGCCGGTGAGGCGCAATTTGTCGGCTTGGGAATGAAATCTACTGCGCCAAGCTCCAATGCCTTGAAGACATTTATGTCCTCTCTCCGTGCACTGACAACAATGACCGGAGTCGGTTGATACTTCATAATAATCCTCAGGAATGTGCACCCGTCCATTTTCGGCATATCAAGGTCAAGGGTAATGGCATCGGGCTTCATCTCAAAGGCTTTTTTTAGCCCCTCTTCACCGTCTCGCGCCGTTCCAATCACTTGAACCTCTCCACTGGACTCAAGCATCGTCTTCAAGGTGCGCCTGCTGTAGGCTGAATCGTCAACGATCAGGGTTCTGATCATAACATTCCATCCATTCTTGGCCGCACCGGTTTCTGATAAACAAGGTCGTTCTTTAGATGCTTCAGATGGAAATAAGTCGTTACATTCATGAGCGATTCCGCATGGCCCAGGAGAAGGTATCCTCCATCCATAAGCCTATCGTAGAAGCTCTTTAGAACCCCCTTCTTCGCCTGAAGGTCGAAATAGATTAGGACATTTCTGCAGAAAATCACATCCATCTTCTCGAGAAGAGTGACCTTAAAAGAATCCGTGAGATTAAGATGGGCGAAGTTGACCATACTTCTCACTTCGTCTTTTATCCTGTATTTCCCTTCAGGAAGCTGATCAAAATATTTTCTCATGGTTGCCTCTTCCATGGCACGGAAGGATACCTTTGGATAGATGCCTTTCCGTGCTACAAGAATGACCCTTTGAGATATATCGCTGGCAAGTATCTCCACTCTCCACCCAGGCAGCGATTGCATTTCCTTGAGAATAATGGCAATTGAATAGGGTTCCTCTCCTGTAGAACACCCTGCGCTCCATACTCTCAGGACCTTCTCCTTCCTTTTATCCTGCCTCTGCTGGATATCAGGGACAATCTCCTCTGAAAAGGCCCTGAGTTGATATTCCTCACGGAAAAAGTAGGTCTCGTTGGTCGTGAGGAGGTCAACGATGATGTCCATCTCCTCCTTCCTCTTTACATCAAACTTCAAAAAAAGCAGATAGTCTTTGAATGAAAAAAGCTGGTTGTTTTTGAGCTGTTGCGTAAGGCGCCTCTCGAAGAGGTATTTGGCGCTGGTATCGAAATAAATCCCGCAATAGGAGTGGATAAGGTCCCTCAGCTGCAAATATTCCTCGTCATTCATGGAAATTGTCCCGTTTTTATAAGGGGGAATAATGAGGGAATTGTTATCCTTCATGCAAAGATCAATGTTTTTTACCAATAAGCCTGCGGGCCTCATCCCTGACGATGGGATCTTGATCCCGCGAAAGGAGGGATAGGGTATGGGAAGCCTCTTTACCGCGAATAAGGGCAAGAGAGCGGACAGCTTCAAGTCGAACATCCTCGCTGGGATGAGAGAGCATTCTCCTCAAACCCCTGAGAAACTCGCCTTCTCTGCGATCCCTCAATGCCTCTATTGCCGTTACAGCCACAAGAGTATCAGGATCTAACAAGGCGCTCCGGATTGCATCATCCGGGCCTGGTCCGGAAATGCCCCTAAAGGCCCGCAGCGCAGCGCAGCGAACCTTGGGGTCCTCATCATCAAGAGCAAGGACAAGGTATTTGATGGCCTTCCCGCCCCCGATCTGTCCCAGGACCATGACAGAAGCAATCCTCACCTGGGGATCCTCATCGGCAAGCGAAACCTTCATGTGATCAATGGCCTCTTTGTAACCAAGGGAACCAAGGGCTTGAAGCGCGCTCCTTCTGACAGCAGGATTTTCATCCTTCAATGCAAAGAAAAGATGGTTTAACTCTTCTCTACCACCTACAACCCCTATAATCTCAATGGCGTTTTTCTTCTGGATAGAAGAAGATTGGACAGGAATGCGCGTTAGAGCCTCTATCACCTTTTTACGCGAGTAATGTCCAAAGACGAGAAGGGCCTCTCGAGAGGCTTTCTGAACCTCTTCTTCGCTATCATCGAGACCCCTCACCAGGCTTTTAATAATCTCAGCGGGAGCTTCCTTCCTTGAGAAGAGACGGCCGAGAGAAAGTGATGCCTGGACACGGACCGCATGATCTTCATCCATGAGGAATGAGAGAAGGGCCTCCTTAGTGCTGTCCCCTGGAACCTCGATCAGGGCCCTGGCCACAAGTGCCCTGGCCTGCGCATCAAAGTTAGGAAATGCTTTTAGTAAAACAGGCAGGCATTTTATACCTATATCTCCAATGGAGGCGCACACTGCATCGCTAAGGGCTTCCTCTCCCGCTCCGAGCCTTACCAGGGACAGAATAGCTTCATCCCTCTTTGTCCAACCTAACACATATACCGCTGCCCTCTGCACATCAATGTTATAGCTTTCCAGCGATCTTATTATCTGGCGATAGGTATCATCAGTTATCGCTGCACCCATCTGCCTCTTGAGCTTTCCCTTCATTGGCCCAGGCAGAGCAGAGGCAAGGTTCACAAGCGCAACAAGGCTTGCTTCTCTAACTGCTTTGTTCTTATCCTTAAGCCCCCGGATAAGATATGGTATGGCCTTATTGCTCTTGCTCCACCCCATGGCATCAAGAGCCCCCTTCCTAAGGATCGGATCCTTCACAGCACTTTTAAGGAGGGCAATAGGAATGTGGTGGCCCTTCTTCCCCAGTTTGCCGAGGGATTCAAGGGCTGTATAAACAAGCATCAAACTGCTCTTATTATTTTTATTTACCAGCTTGAGCAGATAAGGGATCGCCTCTTTCCTTCCGAGCTTCCCCAGTGCCTCTGCCGCAGAGACCCTGACGTTTTCGTCCTTATCCCATAATAGCTTTTTGGAAAGGACCCCTATCGCTGAACCATCGCCTATTTCGCCGAGGATATCTGAAATAAATTTACGAACCTCATGGTTCCTGTGCTGGACGCTCCTTAAAAGGAAGGGTAAAGCCTTTTTGCCCATTGCAATCAGTGCCTCCTGGGCGGAATTCCTTTTCCCAACATTATCATCGGCCTCCAAAGCCAATAGGAGGCTGGGAATTGCCTTCTCGTTGTCTGGCAAAGAAAGCAGCCCTTCAATCGCAACCTTCCTCACCCTCCAACTTGCATCACCGAGTGCAATATCAAAGAGAGCAACAGCATCCATTGTCCCTTTGATTCCTCCTTTAAAGAGGGACGAAACGGCTTGAGCTCCTTCCCTCCTGACCTCTTCGCTTTCGTGGCTTAGTGCCCTCTTTATCTCCAGGATATTCATTGATAATGCTCCATTTCCTTCTTCTTCGTCTCAATCAGATTTTGAAGACTCTCCTCCAGGTAATCCGTCCTTTCCCTGATCCATTCAGGCACTCGAGCAATATACAGCTCTCGTCCCTCCTTGATGTCCCTTTCCAATAGTTGGAAAAACTGCCCATCCCTGACTCCTTCTTCCACAAGATCCTTATTATAGAGAGCTATATCAGACACAATGATCCTGGCGAGACGCTGGGCCTTTTCCAGCTCTTTTTCTTGCTCCTCAGTGTAACCAGTTTCATGCGGCTGCACAGCAGGTTCTTCTGGAGCAGTGGCAGACGGTTCCTCCGGGGGCTTCTCTGAAGGAAACTGTTGGGGCTCAGGCGGCGGAGCGGGTGCTCCCTCTGCGGATTCGGATAGGAACTTCTGGACGAGGGGGAGGAGCCCCACCTGAATCTCGTGTTTCTCAAGGTATCCATCGGCACCGTAGAGATTCTCCGGCCTCCTCCTCAGGCGGGTTCTGTCATATGCTGAGGCAAGAAGAATGACCTTGACTCCCTTCATCTCCTCTTCCCTTTTTAGGACCTCACAGACCTCAAACCCAAACATCTTGGGAAGTGCCACATCGAGGATGGCAACCTTTGGCTTGAACTTCTGGATATACATGAACGCTTCTACTCCATCCCTGACCTCTGCGACACTCATGTTGGCCCTTGCAAAGATCTCTGCGAGAGATCTCCTGATTGCCTCGCTGTCATGAGCAATAAGTATTGCGGTTGGTTGAGCAGGGGGTGTTACTCTCTGCTTGACGATGAAGATGCCGTTGCATCGTGCACAGCGCAGTCTGGCCCCCTTTGGAGGAATCTTACCCTCATCCACTCTATATCGAGCCCTACAGGTAGGACAGGCAATTATCACGGTTATACCTTGAATTTCCCCACAACTTCGTTGAGGATCTGCGCCTGCTTTGAAAGGGCATCCACAACAGTATTCAGGACAGATGCGCTCTCCACATTCTTCTGTGAAGTGGCGCCGATCTTCTCAAATGCCTTTACAACGGTAGAAACAAAATCGCTCTGCTCCTGGGTGGCCTTATTTATGTAGTTAACCATCATGGTAATATTCTCTATTGACTGAGTGATGAGCTTGCTGCCCTTTGCCTGTTCCTGAACGGATGACTTTACCTGTCGTGATGTCTCCCTCATCCTCTCAGATGCCCTCATGATCTGCTCTCCGCCCTTGGACTGCTCTGCTGTAGCCTTTGACATCTCGCTTACCATGTCGGCAATACGGCTAATAGCCTCTGTAATCTGCTTTGAACCCTTGGCCTGTTCCGCGGTAGCACTGGCGATTTCCTGGATCCTCTCCAGGGATCTTCCTGCACTTTCGGAGATCTTCTTTAGAGCGTCGCCAGCCTGTTTCGATCGTTCCACCCCCTCTTCCACGACTGCATCAACAGCCTTGCCCGCGGTAATCACCCGCTGCGCCTCTACCTGGACAGACTTGATGATTTGAGAGATCTCTCTCGTGGATGAACCTGTTCTTTCGGCAAGCTCCTTGATCTCGTCGGCGACCACAGCAAATCCCTTTCCGTGCTCTCCTGCCTGCGCAGCAATAATGGCAGCATTCAGAGCAAGAAGGTTTGTCTGCTCTGCTACCTCGTCAATGACGCCGAGTATATTCCCGATCTCTTTTACTCTATCCCAGAGGCTTCCCATGGCCTTGTTCACTTCCTGCATGGATGACTCTATCTTGCTCATCTCTTCAATAGTTTCCTGAACAACTTTCACCCCTGCCCTGGAATTCTCCTCAACATGGGCCGAGAGATTGGAGGTCTCGGATACATTGGACTCTACCTGTTTAATATTGCCATCAATTTCCACCATGCTCCTTGCTGTAACATGGGTGGTATTAAGGAGGGACTCAACATTCCCTGCCACCTGCTTGATGGAAACGGCCATCTCTCCTATAGAGGAGGCAGTTTCCTCCACAGAGGCAGAGAGGACCTCCATATTTTCCGAAACCTCCTCAATGCTGGCTCCCATCTCAAGGATAGAGGAAGAGCTCTCCTGGGCAGAAGACGACAGGATCTCGGTGTTCTCGGCAATTCCTTTAATGGCGTTTTTCGTCTGTTCAATATAAGAGGAGGTATCCCGGACCGCTGAAGTCTGATATCCGGATCCATCAAGGACCATTTTGGATCTATCGGCGATCTCCTTTGCGATCCCTGCCACACTCACCGCAGCCCCCCTGACCCTTTGAAACATCTCATTGAGGTTGGCCCCCATCCTATTGAAGGCCTCAGCCAGTATTCCTAATTCATCGGTGGATGTGACCTCCACCCTCTGGGTCAAATCGCCTTCTGAAATGAGCTTGGCCTTGAACACCATATTTGTAACTGGAGAAACAATAAAATTCACAAAGTAAATAGCGAGGGCTGTAGCAATGGCATAACTTATTAGAACAAGAAGAACCGCCACCCATCTCATGCTTGCGAACTTATTGTCAACATCTCTCTCTGAGATTCCGATATGAACAAACCCCTGGGCTATAATACCCTCATTGCCTCGGGAAGATCCTAAGTCAGGCGAAGTTTCGCCCCGGCCAGCAACATCCAGATCGAGCATATCGCCCGAGCCTCTCTGCCCCCTTTCCTCCCCTGCTGTTACGACTTCATCAAAAATGTCATAGAGATTGCTCCCTGAGATAGAATCAATGGGAGTGGGCTTGAGTGGGGAGGTGGTTATCCTCAGTATCTTGGGCAGCTCGCGCTCGAGATAAGCTTCCTTGAACCTCTGAGAGAGGATGTGTCCTTCTTTATTCACGATTACAACATAGGCAACACCCACATCCTCATAAAAGCCATCTATTAGCTGCTCCAGTAGCGCCCGATCCTCGGCTAAAACCCCGAATTTTGCGTTGTAGCTAAGATTCTTTGTAAGAGCTATGCCCCTTCTCTGGAGCTCTTCCACAAGGATCCTCTTAGTCTGACCCAGGTAATACCAACCATATATGACGCTAAAAACAAAGATTCCGCCCAGGATTAAAGCAATAAACTTGAGCCTCAATCCAAATTTCAATGATCCCGTTTTCCTTTCCATAAGCCTCACCCTCCCTTTTATAGTATAAAATGTCCCATTTCAGTTTTATTCATCCGGACACCTCCGCGGACAGGCCGACCTTCTCTTCCGATGTAAAAATCCTGTCAAAATCCAGTATGAAGATTAGCCCGTTTTCACGCTCTATCACACCCGAAAGGTAGTCTGATTCAATGTCCTTGACAAACTTTGGAGGCGGCTTGACCTCGGACCTGGGCACCCTAACTACCTCTCTCGCCTCATCCACAATGACACCCAGTATCTTCCCCAAAACCGACATTACAATGATCCTTGTCCTCTTTGTTGGAACAGCCGGGGCAAGACCAAGCCTCTTTCTCATGTCCACCACAGGAATAATGTTCCCGCGAAGGTTAATGACTCCCTCTACAAAAGAGGGGAAGCGAGGGAGCCGTGATACGGTCTGATATCTGGTGACCTCCCTTACCTTCACGATATCAATAGCATATCTTTCCTCATTCACTACAAAGCAGGCGAACTCACCAATGTCTTTATCGCTCGAAGGCTGAATTATCTCAGAGACAGGCTCCATAAACCCCTCATTCAAAGCCTACCCTTTGATGAAATGTCCATGTCAAAGATCTTCTTCATATTCAGCAGGATGACCATTTTGTGATTGTCCCTGCCAACGGCCTGAATGAACTCTGCACCTACTCCAGCAAGGACAGGAGGCGGTGGTTCAAGCCCACTGACTGGGATCCTCATAACCTCGGTCACCTCATCCACAACCATTCCCAGGGTCTTCACATCGTCTGACGCAATCACAATCCGTGTTGACCTGGTAGCCTCTTTAACAGGAAGCCCGAGTCTCCTCCTGAGATCGCAAATAGGGACAATGGTCCCCCTGAGAGAAATAATTCCGAGGATATACTCGGGAACCCGAGGAACCTCGGTGATCTCCATGGGCTTGATAATCTCCTTCACCTCCGTGATAGGAAATGCATATTCCTCTGTAGAAAGCCTGAAGCATAGGAGCTCCAGCCTCTCCAATGGTTCTTTCAGGGCATAGCTCTGCTTGTAGAGCTCCTCGCTGGCGATTTCGAGAAATTCCTTATCCTGAGAAGGAACCAGAACCTGCATGGATTTAACAGATTCCTCTCCCTCCACTACAGGAATCCGGGGCTCAAGCTCCCTGGTGCTGGTCTGCTCTATCACCGGAGGTGCAATTGAAGTAGACGGCGGCTCTGGGGCATTTTTCTTCCCCTTTTCCATCTGTGCCTTCTTCCTGATCCTCACCAGATCCATACCTATCTCCTTCGTCCCCTTTTTGTTCTGCGGATGTGCCTGGCCGATGAAATCCTCCTTCTCTTTCTCCTTTTCCTGACTGGCATTATCACAACATCATGCACAACAGGGGTTGAAACCAAAGAATATCCAAGATCGCGGCCAACATCCTCTATAACATCCGTGTCTATCTTTTGGGCGTCCCGCCCAAAGCCCTCAAGAAGGGCGGAGGAACACAGATTGTTGATCTCCCTGGGGATTCCCCCGGAAAGATGATAGATCCGGGACATGGCTTCATTCGTAAAAATGGAATCCCGACCGCCCGCCACCTTAAGCCGGAACAAGATATATTTTTTGGTCTCTGCCTCATCCAGTGGTTCCAGGTGAAAATGGATCCCTATCCTCTGTCTTAGGGCTCTATAGGGTTTCAACATGAGCCTTTCATTCAGCTCCGGCTGGCCGATAAGAATAAGGGATAGAAGGTTTTTATCATCAAGCTGGAAATTCGTCAGGAGCCTAATTTCGTCGAATGTGCTCCTGTTCTCAATGAGTTGGGCCTCGTCCAGAATCAGCACCGGGCATCTCCCTTTATCGTGATATTCGCAAAGAAGCCCGTTAATCTGTTCCACAACATCCGATTTGAAACGGCTGGGATTCTCCGCACCAAGCCTCTGCGCAATCAATCGCAGAAGTTGAAGCGGAGAAAGCCGTGGATTTATGATGAGAACGACCGAATACATGTCGTCCAGAGAATCAATTAAAGCCCGGGATAGCAGGGTTTTCCCGGAGCCGATCTCGCCGGTCAGAACGGCAAGCTCCCTCTCTTCTACAGCAAACTGGAGTCGGGCAAATGCCTCAGCGTGGTGTGTTCCCTTGTAGAGGTAACGGGGGTTAGGGGTTTTCATAAATGGATTCTCTTTGAGGCTGTAGAATTCCTGGAACATTTTATTCGCTCCGAGTAGCCTTTTCCATGACTTCATTGATGATGGCGCTGACATCCAGGACAAGGATTGTCTTGCGGAAACCAACCTCTGCCGCCCCTACGATCCCCCTGATCTTCTTAAGGCCCTCACCCATGCTCTTGACTACAATGTCCTGCTGGCCGGACAATCTCTCCACAAGAATCCCCAGCCTTTTTTCTGCCAAGCCTGTGACGACGACATAATAGTCCTTATTGGATGACTCTATCCGATCGTATTGAAAGTAATCGCATAGACGGATGATAGGAAGGGTATGTCCCCTCAGCTCAACAACCTCTTTTTCCCCTATGGTCTCTATCTGTTCCGCAGTGATCATAAAGCTTTCCATGATTGAGTTCAGGGGAATAGCATAGCTCCTCCCGCAGGTGTCAATGATGAGGGCCTGAATAATTGCAAGTGTTATAGGGAGAGTAAGACGAACTGTAGTGCCCTTTCCAACCTCGCTCTCTATCTCGATTGCTCCGCTGATCCTGGCGATATTGCTCTTGACAACATCAAGGCCTACACCACGGCCTGAAACCTCGCTGACCTCGTTCTTAGTACTGAAACCCGGCGTGAAAAGCAGCTCGAAGATCTCATCCCTGGAAAGTTGGCTGCCCTCTTCCACCAATCCCTTCTCCACAGCAGAGGCCAAAACCCTGTCAGGATCTATTCCATAGCCATCATCGCTGACCTCGAGAATAACATGGTTCCCCTTCTGGTATGCGTTCAGAACGATCTTCCCCCTGGACAGTTTCCCCTTCAGTAGCCTTTCATTTGGTGGTTCTATGCCATGGTCGATAGAATTCCTGATAATATGCATGAGTGGATCGCCGACATCCTCTATGATCAGCTTGTCCAGCTCCGTGTCAGCCCCATAAATCTCCAGGTCCACATCTTTGGCCATCTCTTTCGTAAGCTTCCTGACGGTCCGAGCAAGCTTATCGAAAACCTGGCGGAGAGGAACCATCCGTACATCCATTATTCCACCCTGGAGCTCGTTAAGTTTCCGATCAAGGTCCTTCACAGCCTTTAGAAGGTCAACTACGCTGCCGCTGAATCCCAATTGTGACCTGAGTCTCTCTGAAACTCTTGAGAGTTCGGCCTTGGAAAGGACAAGTTCCCCCACAATATTCATAATGTTGTCCAGTTTCGCAATATCAACACGGACAGTCTGACTGATGCTCCTGAGTGAAACTTCACCAGGGGGAGGCACAAACTCTTGGGAGGGTGCGACCTGAATAGTTTCCCGGGGAAGGACAATGGTTTCAGCGCCTATCTGCTCAATCCCGTCCTTTTTCTTGACCGAAACAGGGAAAATCTTTACCCCCTTTTGTTCAATCTCTTTATTAAGTTCGTCCTGATCTTTTCCCGTTCCGACAAGAATATCAAAGTGGATCTGGCCCTCCCCGTGCATTCCAGCGCTGGGCAGAGTCGTGATGATCTCTCCCTGCCGTTTCAGTACTTCTGTTAATTCGGCGAGATCTCTGTCAAAGCTCATAAGGTCAAATATTGCCTGGACCTTAAATAGATTCACCCCGGCCTTTACATTCTCCATAAGCCGATGTTCTTCATATTCCGTTAAGACGGATAGGAGTTCCTTGTCAATATCAAGGGATAACAGCGGGGATCCTTCATCTTCTGCCTTCTGCTCCTTGGCCACCCTGTTGAGCTTGACAATGAAAACCTCAACACGATCCCTTTCCTTTCTGCCTTCCCCCCTTGCCTCAAGAATCTTGTGGAGAAGATCGATCCCTTCCGAGAACAGGTCGAAAACTTTTGGATCCATCCTCACCTTTCCCAGTCGAAGTCCGTCCAGGAGGCTTTCCATATTGTGACTGAGCTTGGAGACAAGAGGAAACCCGAACATTCCTGAAACCCCCTTGAGAGAATGGGCCCCCCTGAAGAGGGAGTTTAGGACATCCTGATCCACACTCCCCTTCTTCAATGACTCTACGAGCTTTTCGTTGTCTTTATAGAGCCTCTCTACGATTTCCTCTGCTTCGGAGAGGAACTCTTTAAGGGCTTTTTTCGATATCTTCACAGATTCCTGTTTCATTGTTTTTCCCTGCCTCGGTGCGTGCTAAACCGAACCCTTCTGCACACAAGATCCTGGAGGTCTTCTGGTTTGAATGGCTTAACAAGATACCCATCTGCTCCCAATGCCATACCCTTTTTATGAACAAGCGAGCTTTCCTCAGTCGTGATTATGAATAGAGGAACATCCTTATACTCTGGTCTGCTCCGGATAAGGCCCACAAGCTCCAGTCCATTGATATCTGGCATATTGATATCGGTCAAGATCAGGTCAAATCGGTATCGTGGAAGCGCCTTCAGGGCCTCAAATCCACTCCCGGTCTCCACTATCTGAAAGTCTCCCACTGACTCGAGCGTCGAGGAAATGAAGGACCTCATGCTGGGTGAGTCCTCAACAATCAATACCTGTCGGACACTCGACACGATTATGCCTTCATTTTATTAACCGACTCACTCTCCGATTCCCTCTGCAACCCTGGCCCTTAGATCTTTCAGCTTTCTCTCGAGGAGGGCCCGATCAAGCGCAAGTCCTGCCTGTGCAAGAAATATCTCAAGGCTTGTTGTATCACCGATCTCCCCGCCCTCAGGGTAGTTATCTCCGTATAGAATGCTCACGATCCGCCCCCCGGAAAAAATGGGCGCAATAAAGACCTCAACAGGCCTATAGCCCCCGAACTGATCAACTAAATAGTTATTCCAGGGGGTTTCCTCGATCCCCTTCTTAAGGATGGTCTTCCTTTCAAGAACATCCCTGAAGATAGACGGGACCTCTATGGGCACCTTCATGGCTCTCACCCTTATTTCAGGATTGTCCCCCTCAAGGACAATGCCGAATTGCCCCAGTCCGCAGACCTCGTCACGCCTCACAAGGAAAAGCACTGCTCTGCTCATAATCTCGCTTGCAAAACGAAGGATGAGAAGGGTGATATCGCTGTGGCTTCTGGGGTTCACAAGCTCATCGATCATTGACTTAAGCAATTGAAGACCAGGGGTTGTCGGTTGTCTGGGAACCTCTTCCGGCAGAAAATCCATATAAGTTTCAAGGGATTTGAGCTCATCCTTAAGCCCAGCCAGCCCATCATTATCTTCCTGAGCTGGCAGGGAGGGTTGTGTGGTCGGCTCTTGAGAAGGCTCAATGAAAGCAGGGGCGAACTGTTCCAGGGGAGGAAGGATGGCTCTCAGGGTTTTCCCCAGTTCCTCTTCAAAATCACGAATTGCAGGTGTAACAAGATTCCTGCTAACCTGTGATTTTCTTGGTTTGAATAGATACGCATACCCGCCCGATTCCATGACCTTCCTCTCCGTATCCCTATCTACGATATCCGTAATGATAATTACTGGTGAAGCAACAGCCCTATTCTTGGATTCTTCAAGTAGCTCCAGTCCTCCCAGCATTCCTTTGCCATCTTGTTTCGGCATGATCAAGTCGGCAACGACTATAGCGACCTCCCCCTTGGAGTATAAATCATCCAGGAGTGCAAGGGCTTCACCAACGCTGCCAACGGGGTATGCCTCGAAGCCAAGTTCGGTTACGATCCTTTCAAGATTCAAGAGGGTCACAGGATCATCATCGGCAAGGACCACTTTTCTCGATATGGGCACCTCTTTGACCATCTCGGTTGGTGCCTCTTCAATACGAGGTACCTGCTGCAGTAACGAAGGGACCTCTCCTCCGATCCTTTCGTCCCTCCGTCTTGATCCCTCCATGGCAAGAAACTGCGGATTGAGCCCTCCCTCAATAACAGGAAGCTGTGGGTCCTGGAGGTGCGATGCAAGCTCCTCATCGCTCTCCATGAGTGCGAAGTTAAAATCACCTTCATTCCATCCGAACAAATAATAGATAACATCTTCAATGTGTAAGCGAATAGCAGACTGAAGGGAGGCAGAATCCACCTCAAACCATTTGGTTAGGGCCTCATCAAGGCGAATGTACTTATGGGTTTCAGAAATTGAGCGAAGGGCTTCCCTGACCTGGACAGTTGTAACAAGCCCTTTTTCTACAAAAATCTCTCCCAACCTCTTCCTTGCAGTACTGACAGAAGCGCTGATAACCTGCCCGTTTTTGAAAACCACACCGGCCCCTTGTTTTTTTCCGTCCGGAGCCGGTGGCCCGGTCAGATACAATATCCCTGATTTCCTGCTCAGAGAGATGATCTGAAGGATGTCCCCCAGGCCGAGATCCTCAAGGCTTCCAACCAGGCTCATGGCGTTTGCTCGCTTCTATTCTTACCACCCTGAATGAATCCGACCCACCTTCCGTGTGTGCCCGGCCCACTGCCCCCGCGAAAGTCTATAATAAGTTCGGTGCCAGTTGCCCTGGCCAATTTCGAAAGGGTACGAAGCGTGCATCCGTTATACTCCCCTCTTTCCAAACGGGAGATGGCTTGTTGACTTGTTCTCATCCGCCTGGCCAGCTCTTTCTGGGTGAGACCGAACTGACTCCTTAATTGAATTATTTTCTGCCCAAGTAGGGAATTTCGCACAACAGAAATATACACCAACTATGATGTTAAGTCAACGAACCTTACATAATAATAAGTTAAAGGGACTGAGAAGAGGAGGCTGTCCAGGCGGTCCAGGACTCCTCCGTGGCCGGGAAACAACCAGCCTGAATCCTTTACACCTGCGCCCCGTTTCATCAAAGATTCGACCAGGTCCCCGAAAAGTGAAGCAATCCCGATAAGAAGACCCAGAAATAACAAATGACCCATGGGAAGAGAAGCCTGTCCGCCAAACAGGGTATGGACAGCCTGAACGGCGAGTGCTGCAGGCGGCCCGGTTAGGACACCCAGGATTCCACCCTCCATGGTCTTTTTGGGACTAACACTTGGGGCCAGGGGATGCCGGCCGAAGGCTCTTCCGCCAAAGTAGGCGCCAGAGTCCGATAACATTGTGCAGGCAACCGGTAGAAAAAGGAAGAATGTTCCATTATCCAACCTCTCCCTCAATAGAATGGCATGGCTTAGAAGAAATCCGATAAAGAGAGGACCAAAAATAAGTGTGGAAAGGGCTGGAATGGCACTTTTGGTCGAATCTTTCACAGAAAGCCTGATCACGCCTCCAATGCATAGAAAGGCTGCAACGATGGCAAGAAGCTCTGTCTCGGAGGCTGTATATGCTGTGAGAGGAAAAACAATGCTGGCAGCGAGTCCGCAAGACTTCTCTCTCCAACCCAGATGCATCTTCGGCCCCGCATCAGCGAGCTTGTAATACTCCCACACTCCCAGGAAAACAATAGCACATATTAAAAACAAAAAAGGAATGCCTCCCGCAAAAAATAATATAATAAGCAGTGGTATGGCAACAGAAGCGGTAAGGAGACGCTTTGAGAGATCTTTCAAAGATAGACCCTATCGGCTGAGGACTAAAACCGGCATGCCTACTTCTGCATTGAGCACCTCTCTAGCGCTTCCCCTGTTTAGACTAACTTCAAGAAAGCCGGAGCTTCCGATGAGGGCAACAGGCTGCCCCTCAGGGGAATCAGAATAGGTACGGGAAAGTCTACTTATCTTCCAGTCCCCTGCAAGAATTATACAGTTTCTCCTACCCATCAGAAACTTGGCATGAACATTGGTGATAAGGTTTCCAAATGCATCGCATTGGATCACTTCCCCTTTCACATTCCCCTTTACCAACTTCGGCCTGGGAATCTTCAGCCTGACGATCCTTTTCACTCTCTTTCCAAACTCTGCCGGGTCAATCCCCCGGCTAATATATGCGGCTACAGGCGCAAAAATGTCCCTCCCATGGAATGTCTGGCTGACCTCGGGCAGGAAGAACTTCCTGTTGGTGATGGCAATGGTCCTGAGGATCTTCTTTCCATTTAGAGCCAGACTTAATACTCCGTTATCCGGCCCGATAAAGAAATCGTCCGTGGTCTGAACAAGCAGCGCTTTCCTCTTTCCTCCCACGCCCGGGTCCACAACCGCAAGATGGACGGTCCCCCTTGGGAAGAACCTACATGCTGTCATTAAAAGAAATGCAGCCTTTTTTATGTCCTGTGGGGGAACTTCATGGGAAACATCAACAATCACGGCATCAGGGTTAATCATCAAGATAACGCCTTTCATCTGGGCCACATAGCTCCCCTGTAGCCCGAAGTCCGTGGTCAGGGTGATAACACCCGAGGACTGCATCTATTCACTTCTTTTGGCGCAACTCGAGGGACCGCTTGACCCCTGTAAGTAGCCACTCGGGATAGAACTCTCCAATGAGCCTCTGGTGTGCAATCTCAAATTTTTCTCTGAGTTCCTGTTCCAGCCCCGGATCAGGGTCAACAAACTCAATTCCCCGCTTTGGGAAGCCCTTTAGAAACTGGGCGTTATCCTTGCGCACCGAACTTATAAGCTTGGGAAAATAAATCTTCCCTCCCTCAATGAGGGCCTTCCTCAGATCGGGAGGATAGGTATCAAACACCTTCTTCTCTATAACAACAGCCCCTGTTGCATAGGTAATTGGGACACTGATCATGTATTTCACATGGGGATACCACTGGAGGGCTACCGTTCCGACCGGTGAGTTGTAAAATGCATTGACCAAGCCCGTCTGAAGCGACTGCAGGACCTCCGGAACAGCAATTGGAATAGGGGTCAGGTATCCAATAGAGTCAAAGATGATCCTGGCAAAATTATCACCTGCCCACACCCAGACCTTGACCCCGGCAAGATCTTCAAATTTCCTCACGGGCTTGTTCGTAAATAAATATAAGAATCCCTGCTCTGCCCAGCCCAATAGAACAAACCCCTTGTCATCGAATAGCTTCCTTAAAGTCCCGTCCAGTTTTTTCAGAATATAATCCACCTCTTCGTAACTCCTGAACAGCATTGGGACCTCCAGGACCCTAACCTCGGGCACAATCTTTCCTAGGCCCATTCCGCTGAACCCTCCACCATGAATCTGGCCGAGCTTGATCTTCCTCACCATTTCTGGCTCGTCTCCCAGGACGCCGCCTGCATAGACGATGAATTTGACCTTCCCCTCGCTCCGCTCCTTCACATAGGCCTCGTATTCGTCAATAATGTCCATCCAAGTTGATCCCTCCGGAGCAATGGTGGCAATCTTGACGACTATGGGCTTCTGCCCCTTGGCAACCTCACCGCTTGCACCGATGGAAGTCAACAGAAAGAAAACAATGCCAGTGACAAGTATCCTTTTCATTATTCACCTCCCATTGTCTTAAAAATATCTGTCCTTATCCTTCAGGAGCCTCTTGGCCTTTCTCTTTGCAACCGCATTTGCAAGGCCCTGCTCCGGAAGAAGATCCGGTGGGGTCTCAATAATTGTATTCAGCTCTTTCACAAATAGATCCTCGTCCTTGATAAGCGTGGCATAGTAAAGTGCATGGAACAGCCGTATCAGAAGGAGCTTGCCCTGTGAGATCTCCATTGCGCGGTTGTATGCTGCCTCGGCCTTCTCCGCACCTCCGCCTGCAAAGGCTGGAAGCCCTGCATAATAGCTGAGGTAGAATAGATGGACGCCGCCGTAAAAATACGTTTCATCCAGCTCATTGACCCTGTCCATAAGGGCCTTAATGCTGGGGAGATCAAATAAACTCTCAGGTATTTTCTTGTTCAGGTTCAGCCAGCTTGCCCAGCAATTCCCTGTCCAGAAAACCTGGGGAACATCCTTTTTTCTGAGGTATTGAACAGCTTCTGTAAACTTCATCCCTTTGTCCAGGGCCTTCCTGAACTTGCTGTTCTGTGCCTTCAGGGCACGCAGCCCGTAGTCCCTTCCCTTTATGTAAAGCTTGGATGCCTCCTCGGGATCCTCATCTTCAGCAAACATCATGGCGTATCCACAGTATGCCTCGCAGGCAACGCCGAGGAGATCCTCGTTCTCAGGGGAAACATCAAGCATCCCATCCAGCATCAGTAAATTTGAGGGAAAAGCCAGCCGTGCAAGCTCTGCGTCCTGCTGCTTCCGTGTATTCTCTCCGAATTTCTTGAATGTCCCTGACATTGAATTGACCCCCATCCTCATCAGGCAGGCGCAACCCGAGAGGACGACGACACCCAATATGGCCAAACTTAGTCTCTTCATGCTTTTATTCCCTCCCTTCTTTCCCTTAGATGTCTCCAAACATACCATATCGCTCCGAGTAAAATACAACCTCCGATAATGAAATCAAAACGATGAAACCATACCCTCAATGTCCCCCAGTTCTCCCCAAGCAGATACCCTGCGTAAGCCAGGGCAAGGCACCAGGGAAGAGAGCCAAGGAAAGTATATACCACAAAATGGATAAAATTCATCCTTGCAACCCCTGCAGGGAAGGCAATAAATGTCCTGATCACCGGTAGGAGCCTGGCGAAAAATACCGTTGCATCACCCCAGCGTTCAAACCACCGGTCTGCCATGTCCAGGTCTCTTCTGGATATAAGGACATATGGCCCATAGCTCTCGATCAGGGGCCGACCCCCCTTCATTCCGATGTAATATGCCACAATGGAGCCCGTAACGCATCCGAAGGCGCCAGCCAGGGATACACCCAGGAGGGTGAAGGTCCCGGTGAAAACAAGGTATCCGGAAAACGGCATGATGATCTCCGAGGGAAGCGGAATACAGGCGCTCTCAATGGACATGAGCAGGACAATACCGGCATAGTCGAGGGATTCAATCGTTGAAATAATTGCCCCTCCTACTGCCTCAATAATTTTTGCCACCATGCGGTCTAAAGGATACCTTCCCACCCTTATTAAGTCAAGGAACGGATGGATTGACCCTTGTTCCGGATAAGTCTATAGTCAGGTCTGATGCCCAGTAAAAAACAACCTGAATGGCTTCAAGACATTGCCATTGTCTTCCTTCTTTGCCTTGCTGCCCTTGTCCTACTTCAAAATGTCATACTGAGATATCCGTGGCATTATGACGAAGGGGTGAGTCTTTACGGGGCAGTGCGGGTGCTCAAGGGACAGGTTCCATACAGGGACTTCTTCCACATCACGACCCCTGGTGCAGCCTTGCTGCTGGCGCTGATCTACAGAGTTGCCGGTGTTGGTGTTCTACAGGCCCGACTTGTCATGGCATTCTGCGGCTTTGCCCTCATAATCCTCCTTTTCTTTTTCAGCAAAAAGCTCCTGAAAAATCCTTTTCTTTCCGCCATACCCCCGGCCCTGTTCCTTCTCCTCGACATGTTTCCAAATATGGACTATTCCACACATCGGCTCGCCATGTTCTTTGCCATGATCTGCCTAATGCCCCTCGTCGCAGCGAGAAAAAGGAAAGGGCTTATATCGGCAGGGCTTCTTGGGGGCCTGGCTTTTCTCATGAACCAGAACATCGGGGCATTCTCCCTCTTGGCTCTCGGCTTCCTCGCACTAATCAGGCCGTTTTTCTTCCGTGAGCGCCCGTGGCTGCGCATAGGGGCAAGAAATCTCCTCAGCCTTGTCATTGGAACGCTCCTGGTATTTGTTCCTCTTGTCATATATCTGTTTATATATGGAGCTTTCAATGGGTTTGTCTACGATACCTTCATCTGGGTTGCGAAATGGTATAGAAATTTCAACCGATACCCCTATTTCTCCTTTGAGATCGGGCTGATCCTGGAAAATCTCCGGCAGATCAACAGCGGGCATGCCACCCCTGTGAACATTGGTGAGATCAGCCTCTACCTCTTCATCGGCTTTCTCCCGCTTCTCCTATACCCTTCAGCACTCATTGCGTCATTCCTTAGAAGGGAATGGATATGCTGCTCACTATCCCTGATGGGTATTTGTCTCTTCATATCCTCATCAAATCATCCAGATTACATTCATGTCGCCCGATCCATCACACCCATTTATCCACTGCTGGTCTTCATTCCCCTCATGCTGTGGGGGAAGATACGCACGGGACACTATCTGGCATGGGTCCCCCTTATCCCCCTGATACTTCTAAGTGCTTTTTCTTGTCTTGACGGCCTCCTCTTTCTCGGCACCCCCCCAGCCATGCCATCCTTCCCTGTCAAAACAGAGAGGGGGGTTCTCTACTCTCCAACAGAAATCGAGGCAAGGGTTATGGAAAATGTAATCGCCCGTGTCACTGCCGCCACAGGCAGCAATGACCCGGTATTCTTCTACCACTGGGCACCGGAATTCTATTTCCTGTGCAATAGGGACAACCCAACCATGTTTGACACCTATAAACCCCTCTACACAACCCCTGAGCAGCTTCGAGCCCTCAGGTCACAACTTGAGAGCTCACGGCCGGGGATCATCGTCAAGGACAACTACATTGACAGCTTCTATGATCCCAGCAAACGTATCTCAACGACCTTCCCCATGGTGGACCGCAGGCGACTCAGGAAAGAGGATGAAGTGGATCAGTGGATTCTCAGGAACTATCGGGTGAGGGAGAAGATCAACATCTACACGATCCTGCTGCCTGCAGTAATTGAAAAACGCTAAAAGTAAAGACCTGACCCCATTGATTTGGTATGGTATAATAATAACTAAGAAGGAGGTCGCCATGGCACGAGCATACCTTGCCATTGATGCAGCTGTTGGAAAGGAAAGGGCTGTCAGGAACGCCCTCAAGAAGGTTCAGAATGTTGTTAGGGCGGACCTGGTCACGGGGCGCTACGATATCATCGCCATCGTAGAGGCGCGAAGCTTTGAGGCCCTGTTCAACACCGTCCTCAAAAAAGTAAGGGCTGTCAAGGGCATCACGCGAACAATTACCCACATCGCTGTGGAGTGAAGGCGCCCCTCAGCGGCGGGTAATGCTTTCACGGGGGAAGCCCTCATGGATAACCGCCTTCCTTCCGGTCAGCGTGAGGTAACCCCTACGGCTCAGATCGCCGAGGACACGGGAGACCGTCTCTCTGGATGAGCCGACCATACTGGCAATATCGTGGTGGGTAGGAAGAGATTCAATAACTATACCCTCAGGGCAGGGCTTCCCCTCGCTTTTTGCAAGCTGCAGTAAAACCCGCGCCACACGCCCATAGACATCCAGGAGCGAAAGAGAGCCAATCCTTTCATCGGCGATTCTGAGACGGCCGCTCATCTCAGACATGATCTTAAGTGCAATACCGGGGCTCGCCGTGATAACGCTTGCGAAACCGTCCCTCTTGAGAACAAGGAGGTCTGAGGGCTCAAGTGCCGAAGCACTGGCAGATCGCGGCTTCCCATCCAGCAGGCTCATTTCCCCGAAAAAGTCTCCGGGTTTCATAATGGACAGGATCACTTCTCTTCCATCCTCTGCCATCAGAAAGATCTTCACCCGTCCCTTTATGATTACAAACATGGAATCTCCCTCGTCCTCCTGGTTCAGGATTATCTCGCCCCGCGAATAGGATTTCTCCTCCATAAGGCGAAAAACGCGATCAAGCTCAGAATCACTGAGATCGGAAAACAAGGCTATCCTTTTGAGGATCCCCTTTGATTTCATCTCTGCTGCCATCCCTTAGACATCCTTCCCGCCCCGTTGGTTACTGTCTTTTCTCTTAAATACGAACCCATTGTCCCGGGCGTCTACCTCTACAGTATTCCCTTCTGCAATCTTCCCCTCAAGGAGCTCCATGGCTATTGAGTCCTGGATATCCCTCTGAATGACCCTCTTCAGGGGACGCGCCCCGAAGGCAGGGTCATACCCCCTCTCAGACAGGAGCTTCCTCGCCCTGGATGTAATATTCACATTGATCTTTCTATCCTCAAGCCTTTTCCTGAGGGTTTCTATCTGTATATCCACAATTCCCTCAATATCTTTCCGATCGAGTGAACGATAGATTACCATCTCATCAATCCTATTGAGAAACTCCGGCCTGAATGACCTCCTCGCAACCTCCAATACTGCCTTTTTCATCTCATTATAGTCTTTACCTGACAGGCTCTGGATCTCATAACTGCCAAGATTGCTTGTCATGATAATGACAGAGTTTCGAAAATCCACTGTCCTGCCCTGGCCGTCTGTTAGGCGCCCGTCATCAAGGATCTGGAGAAGGATGTTAAACACATCCTGATGTGCTTTTTCAATTTCATCGAAAAGAATGGTGCAATACGGCCTCCGCCTGACAGCCTCTGTGAGCTGACCTCCCTCCTCGTATCCCACATACCCCGGAGGAGCGCCTATGAGGCGGGACACAGAGTGCTTTTCCATATACTCTGACATGTCAATTCTGACCATGTTGTTCTCGTCATCAAAGAGGAACTCGGCCAGGGCGCGCGCAGTCTCCGTCTTCCCCACCCCTGTAGGGCCGAGGAACAGAAAGCTGCCGATGGGCCTGTTGGGATCCGAAAGGCCTGCCCTTGAGCGCCGTATGGCGCTGGAAACAAGGGAAATGGCCTCATCCTGCCCTACAACCCTTTTCCTCAACCTCTCCTCCATCTTGAGGAGCTTTGAAACCTCCCCCTCCATCATCCTTGTCACGGGTATCCCTGTCCATTTGGCCACCACCTGTGCAACATCCTCAGCCTCTACTTCCTCCCTCAGCATCTTCTTTTTTCTCTGGAGTCCATCAAGCTTTGCCTTCTCGGAATCAAGCTCTCTTGTAAGCTGTGGTAGTATGCCATAACGGAGCTCGGAAGCCCTGGTTAGATCGCCCTTCCTCTCTGCGGTATCTGAATCCATCCGCGCCGTCTCTATCCTCTCTTTAATTCCACGAATCTTTTTTATGGCCTCCTTCTCAAGGACCCAGTGGGCCCTGAGCGCCTTGCCCTCCTCTTTAAGGCCTGCCATCTCTTTCTCTATCCTGGAAAGCCTTTCCTTTGAGGACGGATCCGTCTCCTTTTTCAAAGCCTCCCTTTCAATCTCAAGCTGCCTATGCTTCCTTTCCACCTCGTCAATCTCTGTAGGGACACTATCGATCTCGATCCTTAGCCTTGATGCTGCCTCATCTATGAGGTCTATGGCCTTGTCAGGGAGAAACCTGTCCGTGATGTAGCGGGCGGACAATGTTGCAGCTGTGACAATGGCTGAATCTGCAATCCGAACGCCGTGGTGGACCTCGTAGCGCTCTTTAAGGCCCCTTAAAATTGCGATAGTGTCCTCAATCGAGGGCTCCCTCACATAGACCGGTTGAAACCTGCGCTCAAGGGCCGCGTCCTTCTCTATGTGCTTTCTATATTCGTCCAGGGTCGTGGCCCCAACGGCGCGAAGCTCCCCCCTGGCAAGGGCCGGTTTGAGCATATTGCTGGCATCCATGCTTCCCTCTGCCCGGCCTGCCCCAACAAGGTTGTGAAGCTCGTCTATGAACATAACCACTTTTCCCTCGGACGAAGTGACCTCCTTGAGCACGGCCTTGAGCCTGTCCTCAAACTCTCCTCGGTATTTGGAACCTGCAACAAGTGCCCCGATATCGAGGGCAACCACCCTTTTATCCTTCAAACCCTCAGGCACATCCCCATTGGCGATCCTCTGGGCCAGCCCCTCTGCGATGGCTGTTTTGCCTACACCGGGGTCGCCGATGAGCACAGGGTTGTTCTTCGTCCTCCTGGAGAGAACCTGAATGACCCTTCTGATCTCCTCGTCCCGTCCTATGACCGGGTCAAGCTTTCCCTTTCGGGCCAGCTCCGTGAGGTCCCTTCCGAAGCGCTGCAGGGGCTGGAACTTCTCCTCTGCATAAGGATCCTCCACCCTCTGCGTCCCCCTCACCTCTCTCAGTGCCCTGAACAGGACTTCCCTGGTCACGCCTGCCTTCCTCAACAGCTCTGCGCCCGCGCCGTCTTTTTCTCCAATCATGGAGAGAAGAAGATGCTCTGTAGAGACATACTCGTCCTTGAGGGAATCGGCCTCCTGCATAGAGGCCGTAAGAAGAGCGTTCAATCGGGGAGAGATAAAGGTTTCCCCGGACCCAGCTCCACTGGACACCCCGACCCTGGGGAAGGCGCTGAGGGCACTTTCTACATCTCGCCTCAGCAGATCGGGATCGGCCCCAATTTTTCTGAGGAGGGAGGGAATGGTCCCCTCATCCTGGGTCAGGAGGGAGAAAA
>Ga0315308_1000258_pt1 | contig 29059 bp, 31 predicted proteins | sample TDP3_MG_FD_203078 | JGI IMG/M metagenome (GOLD analysis project Ga0315308, IMG submission 203078) | Freshwater sediment microbial communities from Lake Towuti, South Sulawesi, Indonesia - TDP3 | ecosystem: Environmental > Aquatic > Freshwater > Lake > Sediment | place: Indonesia: South Sulawesi... | reverse complement strand
TTCCTTCAATCCCTTCCGTCCCACACTTACTATAGAAATTCATGGATAGTTTCACAGATCCTCCATTATATACTTTTTTAGACAATCTATCAACCGTGATGCACGTGGAATACGCAGTGGGAGAGGTCACCTCATACGAAGTTGGAAGACCGGATAGTCTCGTTGTTGTAATTCCGAAGGCGGTCCGAAGAATGCTGGGGATCACGAAAGGAACGAGATTCAATGTGAAAGTCGACGGCGCGAGTAAGATCATCTACGAACGCATCTCGGAACCCGGAGGAAGGTGAAATGGGCCAATACTACACGCTGCTGAAGACCTTGCGGCACCGTTATGCCTCGAAGGTCCGAGCGATCGACCGTCTCCTGGAAGAAGAGACGTTCCTTCCACCGATCACGATCTACCTCGAAGATTTCGAGAAGGCCCTTCCCGAGCACCTGGCAAAGCTACTTCGCCTGAAGGAAGAAGCGAACGCGTTCGTCTTCATATCTGATCGTCATTTGGATGACGGTACATTTGCAGAGATCGCCGCCGTCGTAGAGAGATTCGGCGGATCGAGCGTGCGGGGTGATGCAGAGAGCGCGTTTTGGATCCCCAGAAAAATCATGGGTGAGTAGAGTGGAAGAGGCCTTCGTGAAGCTTCTTGTGGCGTTGCGAGATGGCTTCAAGGATCTTGCCGACTCTCTCGATGCCTATCTTCAGGCCAACAAGCCACCAGAGGTGGAAGTTGCCCGGGTAGCTGAATTGTTTCCTAGGGACGTGCGTGCAGCGCTGTCTTTTGAAGGCACAGCCGACGTCACTGTGATCCGGCCTAAGCATTTCTTGGGAGCTGGCGAGTTCACGAAGATCTTGGAGATTGTGAAGGCACATAACGGCTCGTACAAGTCAGCGGGTAAGGGCTCCCACTTCCGAATTCCGAGGAACCCGAAGTGAGCCGTACTCTCGCCGAAGAAACCCTAGATCCGCGCATCTTCTCGGTTAACGCTCTCTACAGGAGGCGGATGCAGGGTGACAAAGAGAGCTGGCCGTGGCCCCTCAACACCACCCTATCAGACCCGCTCTTTCTGCACGCCGAGACGCTGAAACAGCATGGGATCACATGCAGGCTCGAGCGTTTCTACGATTTCCGAGACTGCGCCGATCTTGGTTGCAGGTACCTCAGGGCGTGCATCGGACCAATGACGGACTTGCTGGACGCGACGCGAGCCCTGGCGAACCTCGCATCTTCACTCGAGACGCTGGTTCTGCGGGAGCACCTCGAGAACCGAGCCATGAAGCTAGCCCGGGAGATCGGCGAGGAGTGTCGGAGGGCTGACGCGAAGTGAATCGGGACCCCCTAGAGCCCTTCTACATGACGCCGCCGATGACTGAGGACGAGCTCATCCCAGTACGGCCACTCGCAGAGGAGCGTCTTAAGGATCCGGGCCTCCTGGACTGGATCAGAAAGGTCCTCGCCCTCAGAATCGTCGGCGAAGTCGAGAACATGCTTCTGACGTATCTTGTCTGCCTGACCTCTCTGACAGAGGCACCTTTGAGTCTCGTCATTTCTGGCCCGAGCAGCTCTGGGAAGTCCTGGATCGCGAAGAATGTGGTTCGATTCTTCCCACGCGTCATGAATCCGACACGACTCACGCCTTCCTTCTTGGACAGAAGCAACGCAGATCTCACGGGCGTGGTCTTCTACGCCGTCGAGCTGCCTGGACTCGGAAACGCCGGATCCAGCCAGGTCAACATAATGCTCTCCGAGGGCGAGCTAACGCTCTGCACGATCGAACTGGACGAACGGGGACGCCAAGTCCCAGCCATCATACGGACTCGAGGACGCCCAGTATTCGTAACGACAACCGTCCGCGAGCTCGTTGACGAGCAGCTCTCCACAAGAGTATTCCTGACAAGCCCTGACTGTAGCGAATCCCAGACCGAGCGTATCTTGGCCCGTCAAAGTCTGCTGCACACCTATCCACCCCTGCCGGAGTGGACGCCCGACGAGCTCGTCCTCAGAGCCATACCACACCTCCTCGAGAAGTTGCCAGTCCTCATCCCATACGCCGAAAAGGTCGGCGAATTATTCCCATCTGGAGAGTGGCGCGCCCGACGCGACTTCGAAAAGGTTCTGAACACAATCGGACTGCTCACATTTCTGCACCAGAGGCAGCGCATGCGCAGCATGGTCAACGGCCGCTCTTTCCTAGTATCCTCGTTGACAGACCTGGAAAACGCCCTCAGAATCCTCTCACCCGAGATCCTCAAAACCACGATACACGGCCTCCCGAAAGGCGCATTCAAAATCCTCGAAAACCTGCAGCAGGACTCCTCCCTCACCATCCGAGAAATCAGAATTTCAACAGGGCTCGGGGAGACGACCGTCAGGCGCCACTTAGAAGCCCTCATGGAGCGCGGCTTCGTCCTCAAGGACGATTCCACGCGAGCTCACACGTACAGCCGAACCGGGAAAAGCCTCGAAGAAAGCACCAATCTGAGAATGGTGCTTCTATGGAACCGCTTCGGCGAAGAAGAACCCGAAAAATGGAGCGTTGATGATATGCACACAAACTCACCAGGGCGAAGCGTAAGCTCTGGACCCGAGATAGACTGCCTTGGGAACGACCATGAGGCCGACGTCCTCCGCCTGCGGCGACTTCTGCAGTGCGGCGGAACAAAAACCATCTCAGAGCTAGATTTCCAGACGCCGCCTGTAGAAAGCACCATTCCGAAAATGGTGCCTTCCATGACCCGAGAAATGAAGGTGAATATGTGACTGTCCATGAAATCGAAAAGGTGAAGAATTGATGGCTGAAGAAGAGCGTTACCCGGAAAACGCGATCGTGCTTCCGTGCAGCTGCCTGTACTGCCAAGTCGGACTCACCTCTAAGGGACTTTGTCTAGATACGAGGATGCATCCAGCATGTGCATTCCGCTGGTCAGTAGGCGCTCCACAGTGCTGGCCCTTGGGCCGCTCTTCCTGATACATTGCGAAAATGGAGGTGAATCCCAGTGAAGACTTTCGAAATAAAGTTCAAGCCTCTTGTCCTCAACATCCCGGAAGAACGCGAGCAGCTATACAAGCGCCTCAAAGAGCTGATTGCTCGCTGTGAGTCAATAGTCTACAGCGTCAAGCCGCTTGACGAGGAGACAAGGCTGCGGGCGATAAGTGCCTTAGCCAGTCTGGTGCGGGTTGCAGCAAGTCTGGTCGAGGACATGCAGCTGGACGAGATTCAAGGCCGCATCGAATCCTTGGAGCAAGAGGTTGAGGAGAAGGAGCGTCGGGAGCGACTGGGAGTCGTTCCCTAGACTCTACTCCCGAAGAGAAGGCGTAGAGCGACGTGTGGAGGCGGAAGAGCGACGCGCCGACGCCGAGGTGCCCTGGCTGCAGCTCGGTCAGAGTCTGGCGTGACGGAGTGAGAAAGATTCGAGGACGTTCCGTACAGAGGTTTCTATGCCGAGCCTGCTCGCTCAGATTTTCCGAGTCTACGCCTACGCAGCTCAAGGAAGAGCTCGACGTCGCCAGCCAGGGGTTCGAGGCGTATCCGACCCATCAGGTAGCCGATCAGAAGCCTGCGCTTGGGCTGCCTTCCAGTTTCGAGGAAGTTCCTGATAATCCGGCGTTCCAGGTCCGAGAAGATGTACTGCTTCAAACGGATCTTCATCCTTCCCGTGAGAGAGCCGTCTTAAATACTTCGTCAGTTCGAGCTGGGGATCGCCGAGTATGCGCCAAGATAGGCTTGGTGGAAAACTTGGCCAAGAGTGTGGAGCCGCAAAAGGGAGAAGCCTTAGCGGGGGCCACAGCAAAGACCGATGTCGCCAGCCTCCTGGTCCAATATGCATGGTGGCACAAGAAAGAAGGATATGCTGAAACCACGATAACAACGCGAGTCAAGCTACTGAGGATCCTATCCAAGCGCGGCGCCGATCTCTATGATCCCGAGTCGGTCAAAGAGGCGATCGCCCGTCAAGAATGGTGCAACAAGCGCAAAGTCAACGCTGCTGACGCCTACACAGCTTTCCTTCGTATGGTCGGAGGGAGGTGGGATCCGCCCAGATATCAGGTCCCGGAGACACTGCCTTTCATCCCTACCGAGCAAGAACTGGACGATCTCATCGCTGGATGCGGGCCGAAGACCTCAACGTTTCTGTTGTTGCTCAAGGAGACCGGTGCAAGAGCGGGCGAGGCACATAGACTCGAATGGATCCATGTCGACTTTGAGTCTGGAACAATTCGCTTGGTGCCTGAGAAAGGCGGCAAACCGAGGCTGCTCAAGCTCTCGAACAAGCTACTAGGCATGCTCCTTGCGCTGAAGGCGAAGAGCGGGTCAAATCGGATGTTCGCAGGACCACTCAAGAACCGAAGGCGTCTGTTCGGAAAACAGCGAGCCACCCTAGCGCGGAAGCTCCAAAACCCACGTCTCTTGCAGATTCACTTCCACACGTTCAGACACTGGAAAGCAACAATGGAGTACGCTAGGACGAGAGATATCCTGCATGTGATGAATCTGCTCGGCCACAGGAACATAAAGAACACGTTGATTTACACCCACTTCACCGAGTTCAGGAGCGATGAGTACATCTCCAAGGTCGCCAGAGACGCGGAGGAGGCACGCCAACTTGTGGAGGCTGCCTTTGAGTACGTCTGCACGACACCTGAGAACCTCATGCTCTTCCGAAAGCGAAAGTAGCCGCCGAGTGGGCCGGGTGAATCCAAAAGTGGGCCGGGAGAGAGTTGAACTCTCGACCTTCGCCGTCACCTGCCAAGGGTGTCAGGGCGACGTCCTAACCAAGCTAGACGACCGGCCCAACAAGCGATGGATTCTACAAAGCCACTAGAATATTTAGTCTTTCCCGAAGCCGCGCAAAGATATATATCACACACATCTTTCTGTGGAGTCGAGGCTTTGGCTGGGCCGGTAGATCAGACTGGTATGATCGTCCGCTTGGCAAGTCCAAGCCCAGACTGCGGAAAGACACGAGTCCCGCAAGGCCGCGGGTTCAAATCCCGCCCGGTCCACCAACTCTAGGATCCGAAACCATGCCCTTATCAAAGATCTTTCGGCTCTTCCAGAGCCGTAAGGGGACATACGATTTGACGAAAGCACCTGTTGCGGCTGGGCCGGCGAGGTAGCATCATGTTCCAGAAGATAGGGCTGCCAAGCGATGGTACGACAATCTTACCCGAGGCGCCGAGATCACCGCTGACACTCCACTAGCAACCGACACAATAATGGTCCCTAGCATAACACATCATAGATTCCGGCTCATAGAATAACAACAAGAGGACAACTGAAACTATGAGAAAACTTCAACCAATTTGTCTGCCTGACCTCTCATCGAGGCCATTCAATCTGACTGTCGAACGCGAGATGAAGACCTCACCTGCCCTACTGTACAAAGCATGGACCAAGCAGTTTGACAAATGGTTCGCTGCACCGGGCACGGTCCTGATGAAAGCGGAAGTCAATGCACCATTCTTCTTTGAAACACACTTCAGAATCGAGACAATGGAAGCTCAACGTCACCCTCACTACGGCCGTTTTCTCCGACTTGAACCCAATCGACTTGTAGAGATAACCTGGGTTACGGGAGCCGAAGGCACAGAAGGAGCTGAGACCGTGGTGACCGTTGAGCTGAAACCGAGCGGAAAGGGAACGCGTCTACGACTCACGCACGCTGGCTTTTCAAGCAAGAAGTCCAGAGATCAACACGAGAATGCGTGGCCAATGGTACTCAAACATCTCGATGAGCGAATGACATCAGCGTAGACCCAAAGACAGGAAAAGAACAGGCAATTACGACGAGGAACACCAATACCCAAGTTCCAGAGCAGCCGCTTCGGAATTGGATTAAGAACCTTCGCTAGGAGATTTGTGACGGTCTTCTTGCGCCCTCAAGTTTGTCGAGACAGCTAATACACCTGATCTGTCTTTGCGGCCATGATGAAATCATTCCGATGCAAACCTTTGATCTTGTGGGTCCACCAAGTTACGGTCACTCTTCCCCACTCAGTTAATATGGCAGGATGATGCCCCTCCGCCTCCGCAAGCTGCCCTACCTTGTCCGTGAATGTCAAAGCCTCGGCAAAATTCCTGAATTTGAAGATCCGTTCCAGGCGTTTAATGCCCTTTCGTTCAACAACCTCCCATTCCCGCACCTGCGGAAGCAATTCGGCAATTTCCGCGTCGGTCACTGTCGGCTCACCCCCACGACACGGAGCGCATTTCATCTCTGTCAGCGTGGCCATTAAGGCTGCACCCCAGACGAGTCCTTGCAGAACCTCTAGACGGACTCCACGATGCCCATCGGCGTCTGGAACCTCTTCACGTACTTTGCAGCGTCCTTGAACGCTGCGATGTGTTGGTCAACCTCCTCCTTGGTATGGAGGATCGACACCGTCCACTGCTCATCCGGCGACGGCCCAGCAGGGATTATGCCTCGATTCATCATCGCGAAGCAGTATGCGAACCACCTCCCAGTATGGCAGTCCTGGAAGCTCCTCCAATCCGTCACCGGCTTCGACGAGAACGCGACCGCTCCGCTCAGCCCAGCATAGGATACCTGAGCCACCAGCCCCCCATCATCTATAGTGTCTTGGTAGCCCTTAGCCAGCCTCTCACAGAACTTGGCCGCATTGTCCATCGCATCCCTTGTCATCACGTTGAGCGCGGCGATCCCAGCTGCAACGCAGAGCGGATTCGCGTTGAAAGTACCCGCATGGCTCATAACGCCTGGAACGATCGTCTCCATTATCGCTTTCTTCCCTGCGATCGCGGATATCGGAACCCCACCACCAATCGCCTTACCCAACGTGATCAGGTCTGCCTTGACCTTGGCGTAGTCGTAGATTCCGCCGTAGAATTTCCCACATGTCTTTATCTCGTCGAAGATGAGGACGAAGTTGTACTCGTCAGCCAGTTTTCTCAAACCTTGCAGATAACCGGGCTTCGGTAGAACGTAGCCCATGTTCATCGGAATAGGCTCAAGAATAACGCCAGCGATCTCAGACGCGTTCCTCCGCACAATCTCTTCAACCGCTTCAAGATCATTGAAAGGTGCGACCAGCGTATTCTTGTAAACTGCCTCGGGGATCCCCAGCGACGCTGGCACCTGGTTTGGAAAGCGAGGATGACCCGCCTTCGCCCTTGACGGCTTCACACTAACGAGCGCAGCATCATGCCCACCGTGGTAGCATCCTTCAAACTTCAGGATCTTCGTTCTGCCCGTGAAGGACCTTGCGAATCGAGTCGCATACATCGTTGCCTCCGCGCCGGTGTTGGACAGCCTCACTTGATCCATGCCGAACCTTTCGCAGAGCATCTTTGCAAACTTAGGCGTCTCCGCCCATTCGAACCCGAAGTAGGTTCCTTTCTTGGTTTGATTGATGATGGCTTCGGCAACTGCAGGGTGGTTGTGTCCTGCTACGAGTGCGCCGAAACCCATGTTGTAGTCCGTGTACTCATTTCCGTCGACATCCCACATCTTCGTCCCTGATGAGCGCGTGAAGTACAGCGGGTAAGGATCACAGTATCTATATGTGCTGTGCACACCAAAGGGCACATCAAACCTCGCGCGTTCAAAAATGGCCTTGGAGCGAGGCGTCTTCTTCTCAAATTTCTTCATTTCGTCTTCTTGTATGCCCATGGGCCCAATTGTCTCCGGGTATGGTCGAAGCCCCAGATCACAAACTCTGCCTATATATCCTTTGCACGCTCGATTGGAGGGTTGAGCCGTGCACGCTGACGTGTAGGTGCTACGAGTGTTCGGAGTCGAGTGGAACGCGGCGAGACCAAGCTATCAGAAAAGTCTGGGGAAGAAGCTCGGGAAAGCGGCCCCGAAGATCACACCAAGTATAGCACCCAGTATGATGAAGACGATTATAGCCAGCACCGCGATCGCCAACGCTCCAAGCCAACCCGTCCCGAACACGGCCTTGTAGACGCCTAGCCACGCAAGGAAGGCCAGGATAAAAGCCCAGATGAATGCGCCTCCACCGATCAACGCTCCCACGAAGAAATCTACGGCGAAGAGGACGATAATATACACGATAGGCCCCAACAGCGTAGCGGCCATGGCTGAACCGAAGGACGCCTTTCCCCCTGTCACGACCTTTGCCGCCAGCCAAGCAGGTATCGAGACTATCGCCCAGAGGATTATGAGGCCGATGATGACGACTATGAGACCTGTCAGCCCAAGGCCTGGAGGAAAAACGCTGAGGACCGTCTGTTCGATCATACAAGGTCTCCCGGCCGATTTCGGCCGAAAGCAGCCGCTATTAAATCTATTGGCGGAAGTTGGCTTCCGTATCCATGCGGATGTTCAATCTATCAAGGCGCCGACGAGGTTCCTCGTCTGTTTCTATGCGAAATTAGGACCTTAGCTCTTCCCTCATCTTCCTGTACTGTTCTTCGGTTATTTCGCCTCGGGCGTATCTCTCCCTCAGAACCCTGAGAGCATCGCTCTCTCCGCGGCCATACGAGTAGGCTCCTCTTCTACCCCATGGACCCAGATAGTACACCGCCAACACTATCAGCCCTATGAGTATCAGAGGAGCGAGAAACATGAATGGCCACCAGGAGAGCATCATTCCCGGTCGCATCGTCCAATGCCACATCCATCCACTCATCATTAAGGCGAATGGCACGAAGAGCAGCACAAGCGCTCCGATCAAGATGGCGACCCATGAATCGTTCCTGTCCATGGATAATCCCACGGGACCTAATGAACTTCAGGTTCCAGCATAAACGTGTTCCATTATCGTCGCAAAGGTGGCCGTCCTGCGACAAAACAAGAAGTAACTTTCAACGATAGGAACATAGACAAACACCAGATGAAGAGGAGCAGATCTTTAACAATGCAGAGACGAACGTCAGCTCTGTCCGTCGCGAGTAGGTCAGAGTCGAAAGACGGCAACACAAAGATAGAAGGCACCAACCAACAGGCAACCCTGACCCGACTTGAGAAGGCACCCCAGAAACCACGCTTGCAAGGGTCTCTCATCTCGAAGCGCTAGCGTCTCTTAGCCACGAACGCGATCAAACCCAGTGCCCCGATCGTCGCGGCCGTCATGCTGTACTGAAATGCTACAGATGGCCCCAGGTTACTCCACAGGGCACCGAATACCAAGTTCGCCAGTAGCGAGCAGACACCGATAAGAGTGTAGTAGAGGGCGAAGGCTGTTCCCTTGAGCTCCGGCTTGGTGAAATCTGGGATCATAGCACGCTGAGCGGTTTCGGCCACAGCGATATACGTTCCAAAAAGCAATGCTATCACAAACGCGTATCCAGGATTCCCGTTGAGGAAGAGACCTGCAGCCGACGTGACCACGAACGCCACGCAGCCGAGGCTGAGTATAGCACCTTTCCCAACTTTGTCTGCCAACATACCAGCAGGCAGGCCCAACACAACCGTTGACACATTGAGAGAAGCGTAAACCAGTGGGATGTTGTTGTCATCGACACCCAGAGATCCGGCCTTCAAGAGAATGAATGAGAAGTCGTAGGCGCCCAGAGCAAATATCCCCAACACCATCAGCAAGAGACCAAACTCGCGGCTTAGCACCTCTCTCACGTTTTCAAAGACCCTCCTGCGCCTCACACCTCCACGCAAGTCACGCACGAAGAAGAGGAGTATGAAAAGAGCAATCGCCGCAGGAATAAAGGAGAGCAAGAAAACCCCACGTATCCCCAAAAAGGGAATCATGAGGAATGCCAGAAAGGGCCCCAGAATCGCTCCGACCTGGTCAAGCGACCGATGAAGACCGAAAGCTCTTCCCGACCTCGAACTTGCTACGGAGTCGCTGATCAAGGCATCTCTTGGTGATGTTCGAATACCCTTTCCAGCCCTGTCAACGACTCTAATGGTGAAGGCGTGGGTCCACGAACTTGCAGCCGCGAAGAGCGGCTTAGCAATCGACGACAGTCCGTAGCCGAGGAGCACCAACGGTTTTCGCCTCCCAACCATGTCAGTCACCACACCAGCAAAGACTCTGAAAGCGTAGTTGACAGATTCAGCGACGCCTTCGATCAGCCCCAGAACAAAAGCAGTCCCACCCAGATCTCTGATAATGAAGAGCGGCAGCACACCCAGAATCATTTCGGTGGATATGTCGGTGAAGAGGCTCACGTATCCAAGTCTCACGACGTTTCTGAAACCGAGTTCGGAACGTTGCTCGCCGGCGGACTCAGCCATCAGCTCCACTCATCTTGGAAGAGATCTTCCCACTTCTGGAATCCCCATTCAGATGATCCCGCCAGTCTTAGCTTTATCCCCACTTCCGATGACTTGGGTTCTGCGACGAAACAGACAGAACATAAAAATTCGCTGCCCAAGAGGTACTGGCTAAGTCAGATGATGAGAGACGTGACACAGCAGGAGTTCGAGGTCAAACTGGAGCCCACGGAAGAATGGGTGTGCTTCGTGGTACCATTCAACGTTGAGAAAACCTTCGGCAGCAAGGCCACTATCCCAGTAAAGGGAAGAATCGACGGGTTCCCTTCAGAAGCTCAATATTCCCGCGCGGCGACGGCACACACACGATGATGGTCAACAAGAAGATACAGAAGGGAGCACGTGTGAGCGTCGGCGACACCGTCAGAGTTGTCATGGAGCTAGACACGGAGCCCAGAGCGCTAGCCGTGCCGTCGGACCTCAGGAAACCTCTCGAAAAAAGCGCCAGAATGGAGAGGTTCGGCCTTGTCTTCAACTCCTCTTCCGTAGGCATCTTCGTCACGCCCCTTTGCGACAACACTTCCGCTCTCTATCCCCTTTCTCGTCCCATCCAATATTCTGCATCGGTCCGAGATGCGCACTCGGATACCGTCACTAGAACCTCTTCATGACCTCATCAAAGCGAAACTGCGGCAACGCCTCCTCCGCGAGGATCAGCTACAAACTCAAACACGCCGTCTCGCCTCTTCCTCGCAGCGTGAACGATCCCCGCCGTGTGGGACTGGTATCCGATCTTCTTGATCCAGCTGGGAAGATCAGGAGACCAGAGACCGTCCTCAATGTAAGCCTCCATAGCTTTCTCTTCCCAAGACGTCATAATGAATCGGGGTGCTTCAACAGCCTCGGAGAGCGGCATACCGTAGTCGGCCGCATTTGCCATCACCTCAGCGTGTATCTGAGGCCTGAAGTCACCTCCAGCACAGCCAACAAGATAGTCGCCTTGGTTGTCATGACGAGCAAGCAGGATCGACAGAGTGTGCAAAGGCCTCTTCCTTCGTGCCGGGCTGTTGGGGAGGCCTGGGCGCGGTGCAAAGCCGGCTCCTCGATTATGAAACGGGATATCGTTCACGACGATTCCTGAGCCGAAGCCGTGAAAGATACTCTGTATGAACCCCACAAAATCTCCGAACCTGTCAGCCACCGTGAAGAAGGTTGTGTCCCTCGACTCGAGCGAACTCGAGCGACAAGCCTCTTTCGCGAACCTCATCTTCAGGTATGTCGTAGAGAGCAACTTCTCTATGGGTGCTTCATAGCACCTCGGATCGGCCACATATGTATCCCTATCCTCGTAGACGCCGACCGATAGCCTCAGGAACTCCCTTACCCTGTCAGGGTTTTCAAAGGACATCCTGTGCAGCCCAGCCAAATCCATCGCCTTCAAGAGTTGGAGTGTCGACACTCCCTGAGTGTTGGGAGGCAGCTCATAGAGATCGTAATCTCGGTACTTACACTGGATCGGCGAAATCTTCTCACCTCTGTGCTCAGCGAAATCCTCGTAGGTCAGAGGCACGCCGCACCGATTGAGCTCAGCGACTAGCTCCTCCGTGATCTCGCTTCTATAGAATGCGTCGGCCCCGCTTCTCGCTACGGCCCCGTACAGCTTGGCCATCCTCGGAAACCGCGTCCATGAACCAACCTGCAACCCGCCAAAAACACGCTTCCAGCCTTCATATTCAGATAAAGCCGTGCGGCTGGACTCAATCGCCCGGCCAAGCGCCTCTTGAACGTTCACGCCATTTCCGGCCAGAGATGCGGCCTTGCGTAGGAGGTGACCGAGATCCATCGACCCATGGTCTTCGTTCATCCTCTCCCAGAGGTCGACTAGGCCAGGAACCGTGATCGTCAATGGGCCTCTAACCGGCCTCCTCTCCAAGAACTCATCTACAGGCAGCTTCTGAGCCGACCTTCCAGAACCGTTGTAGGCCGTCAGCTCACCATTACTCTTCAAGGCTAGAAGGAATCCGTCTCCGCCCACACTTCCAGTGTGAGGGAGCAGGACTGTCAGAAGGCTGCTAACCTTTATTGCTGCGTCGAAGGCGTTGCCACCTTGTTCTAGGGTCTTTAGTCCCTCGATGGTGGCTGAATGCACTTGAGACGCCACTCCTCCCTTGCAGCTTACTGCCGTATATTGGGGCACCACTGGCACCAACTGCCGAACAGTTCCTCAATCGACTAGATATACGCTTCCAGAATCCTCGATTGTGACAACGTTTGGGCGGGTATCTATGCTGCACAAGTCGGCGCCCGAAGGAACCTGCTAAAATTGACATGGAGGTGGTGATCTGAACCTAGTCAAATGCATGCCCGATGCGCCGCACCCAAGGTGGTCAAATGGGCTTGGTCGAAGCGCTATTGATGGAGTGAGTAGGCGAGTCCTTCTTCCTTGCAGCGACCTTCCTTACCTCTTCCACAATCAGGACCACGACAGCGATACTGCAGAGTGCCGCCCAGTCGAGGCTTGAGAGAGGAGCCGTGTTGAAGAGTGGTTGCAGGAACGGAATGTAGACCAAGGCCAGAAGGATACACACCTGCAATCCCACACCAATGAACAGCCACCTGTTTCGAAGCGGGCTGAGTTGTAGGGCTGATCCAGAACCTGCCCTGATCGAGAGGAAGTTTCCCAACTGCCCTGTCATGATTCCGGCAACAAAAACGGCAGTTCCTTTGGCGTAGATCTGTGGGTCATTTACAACGGGCTGCCCGAAGCTCCACCCCCCAGTCATCCACGTATGAAACACCCACAACAGTGACCCAGCCCCAATGATAAAACCGACGTAGAGCGCCTTCAGCAAGATCGTGGCATCGAGGAGCCGACTATCTGCACGTCGCGGTGGCCTGTCCATCACTCCCGGCTCGGGGGGTTCGATGATGAGCGCCAAAGATGGCCAGATGTCCATTCCGAGATCAATTGCGAGTATTTGTACGACCAATATTGGAAGTGGCACCTGTAGGAAGACGAAGACCAGAAAGGCCAGCAATTGTGCCCAATTGTGGGTGAAGACGTAGGTCACAAACTTCCTCAAATTGTCGAACATAGCTCTCCCCAGCCGCACGCCATCCACCATTGAGACAAAGTTGTTATCCAAGAGAACGATATCGGCCGATTCTCTAGCGACATCTGTTCCCCCCAACCCCATGGCAATTCCTACCTCAGCTTCCATCAATGCAGGCGCATCATTCACTCCGTCGCCTGTCACGGCAACCGTTTCGCCCCGCGACTTCAGCGCTCGAACTATCCGTAGCTTCTGCTCTGGAGAGATTCTTGCAAACACAATCTCTTGACCGTCGAGGAGTCGCAGGAGTTGTGTCTCGTCCAGTTGGGAAAGCTCACCGCCGGTGATTATGCGAGCGTCGCCTGACGTAATGATGCCTGTTCTTCTCGCGATGGCTTCAGCGGTGGTCTCGTGGTCTCCCGTCACCATGATTACGCGGATACCCGCCCTGCGCGCTGAGGACACGGTCGCCTCAATCGCAGGCCTTGGCGGATCCTGGAGCGCGGCCAAACCAACGAAGGTTAGACCCCTTTCAACGGTCTCTGTCCTGTACTCCCCTAGCTCGTCCGACAGATCTCGCGTGGCCAAGGCGAGAACCCGAAAGCCGTCCGCCGCGAATTCCTCAAGTTGGTGCCCTACAACGGCTTTGCGGGCGTTGTCCAAAACCAGATGCCGATCTTCAAGAAGAACACGAGTTGATTTGGAGAGAATCTCATCGGGTGCACCTTTGCAATATGCGACAACCTTCCCGTCGGGTGTTCGGTGTATGCTTGTCATCATCCGCCGCTTTGAATCGAAAGGAATCAGCGCAATCCTTGGGGTCCCAGCCAAGGCCTCCCCCAAGTTAAAATCCCCCTTCCCAGCGAAAACAAGGAAAGCCCCATCGGTAGGATCGCCGAGCACACTCCACCGGGAGATCCTGTCAGAAGGTGGGTTTATCTTCGCGCTATTGCAGAACGTCGCAACTTCAAAGAGTGTGAGGATGTGCGGTCTTTCAGTACTGCTCACGCGTTGGCCCGCAGTTCTGACGAAACCCTCTGGCGAATAGCCATCGCCCGTGACCTCAAAGACCTCTCCGTTAGTCCAGAGCTTCGTCACCATCATTTCCCCACTGGTGATCGTGCCCGTCTTGTCAACACAGAGCGCGGTTGCCGATCCGAGGGTTTCGATCGAGGAAAGGCGTTTGACGACGACATTTCTCTTGGACATGGCCAACGCGGTAAGTGCCAAGGAAAGCGAAACTGTGAGTTGAAATCCTTCTGGAACGAGCGAGACCATAACTCCAATGGCAAAGAGAATGCTCTCGGTCACCGTGAGCTTGACAAAGATGTTTGCCACAACAGTGAATATGCCGCCCACTAGGATTGCTACGAGGAAGTTCAGCTTTGCTGCTGAGTCGATTTCCTTCTCCAGACGGCTCAACGGTTCTCTTATGCCCTTGGAGATTGAAACGACCTGCCCGAACTGTGTGAGCTTGCCCGTTGTGAGGACAACGCCTCTCGCGATTCCGGAGACTAGAGTGGTCCCGGCGAAGACTATGTTATGATAGTCCGTCATGCTGTTGATTGTCTGTCGTTCCATCGTGGCAAAGCGTCTCCGGGGTTCTGACTCTCCAGTCAGAATGGAGTTATCAACTGAGGTCTCAAACGCGCGCACCAGCCGCGCATCGGCGGGAACTCTGTCGCCCTCCTCCAGTGCGATTATGTCTCCCGGCACAACATCAGCAACGCTCACCTCGCGCACATCGCCGCCCCTAACGACTTTCGCATTCCTAGGAACCAGTCGAGAGATTGTCTGAACTGCCTTCTCCGCTCTGTACTCCTGAATCACACTGAAGAACGCATTCAGTACGACGACTCCGAGAATCGCGAGGCCCATCTGAACTGAGCTCGGATCACTGTAAAACCAGCCGCTGATGAAAGAGAGAGCAGACGCGACAATCAGCAGAACATTGAACATGTTCCTGAACTGAGTGACGAATTTCTCAGCCGGATCTGCTCTCTTGCCTGATGGGAAGACGTTAGGGCCATACTTCCCTAATCTCAGTCGCGCTTCCTCGTTGGAAAGGCCATCCGGTCCTGAACCGAGTCGAGAAAGAAGCTCTCTTGGGTCGGCAAAGGCAGCTGCGTCGTAAGACAAGACTCTCACCCATTCGAGCGCGACAGCATTGTCTCTCACTCTTCACGTTGCCAAGTCATGTGGTATCTATAAAGTTCGCGGACGAGAATCTTCTCGCAAATCCATAGTGGGCGCAAATTCAGGGGAGGTGGTCAGACACTTTCATTAGCAACGACTGGCGTAACAGAGTATGTTGCCACCGATAGAAACGTAGCTGTGATGAATGACGTCAGCGATGCCGTCGCGTTGAAGACGCATGCACCGCAGGTTGATGCTGTCCAACAGGCCTGCCATACAGCCGAACTGTTTCCCTGACGCCCAGCCGTCCGTCATAAGAAACTTAGGTGGGCTGATCCCTTGAAGGTACACATACTCCAAGGGCTAAGCAGCTCTCGCCCGGAAACAGCCCGACGACAACGACTTTGACGACCGGATTCACAGACGCCAGATTAGCGAGTCCACCTTGAATGCAGACCAAGTCCTGAAGCGCTGGTTTAGCGCTTTGACAAGGGTAGCCAAAGAAACAGCGTGAATCCTGCGGTCGCCATGCAAGAATGTATTCCTCGACTACCTTGAGGACAACCCACTCGTTCCCGAAGGGAGCTCATATGAAGTAGGAAAGAAGAGACCTACTGCGGCATGTAGGTTCGAATCATAGAGGACTCAAACCTATTCGCATCTTTGAAACCATCCTTAGCAACAGAATGTGAGGTTGGCGGAGTGGGGACTCAGACGGTTGTGGCGGGCCCGCCGGGAGTTGAACCCGGGATCTCCGGCTCCGGAGGCTTGCGCTCAGAGAACTGATCAGCGCCATATCCTAGCTAGGCCACGGGCCCACAGATACTCTTCGAGCACAGAGATAAAAAGTTCCGAGGGGTCAGGCCTTCTCATCGATCCACCAGGCCCTCATCTTCCCCTCCCTAAGCCCCGGATAGAATTTCACCAAGCCTTTTCCAAGCTCCCTCCTAGATCTGCCTTGAATCCTCTGCAGTCTGCTGAGCACCTCACTCCTCTCTATCCCCGTAGTCTCGGCGATCTCAGTCGTTGTTGCACCTCTCTTCTGCACCAAGAAATCCACTATCTTGCGATCCTGCTCGTCAACGCAAAAAGTGTAGAGATCCTTCTCTCCACTCTCATACGTCAATATCTCGAGCTGAGCCAAGGCCTTCTTCATCTCAAAGATAGAACTCTCAAGCCTCTCCATCCGGCGCTCCAGCTCGGCGAGCCTGTCGGGCTTCGGCGCGCGATCTAGCTTCTCGAGTATCGCATCTCTCACAAAGTCACTGCGCTCTCCCTCCGGAATACGGAGCCTCAGCTCCTGAAAGACAGAGGCTGGAACCTTGACTGTCAGCGTAACAAGCTCAGACATATTGCCTGCAACTCCGAGCCTCGAGCCCTGAGCCTCCAACACACATATTCTGCATAAGGAGCGGATAACTCTTAGATCGTTGAGTACGATTATGGACAAAAACTAGGCGCAAAACATCGTCGAAAAGGTTTGGTGCAGCAGATGAGAATTAGAGCAGTGGTCGCGGACGTTGACGGAACCCTCACGGATGAGAAGAGGAGGCTAGACATCGACTCCCTCATGGCAGTCCGAGAACTTGAGGAGAGAGGTATGAAGGTTGTCCTCACAAGTGGAAGAAGCTATTGCGCAACCCACGTCCTCTCAACATATATCGGAACATTCGGGCTCGTGATTGCAGAGAACGGGGGAGTCATAGGAAGAGGACCCGCCGACTACACCTTGATGGGAGACAGAAGATTCGCCGAACTGGGCCTCAAGGAACTCAAAAAAGAACTGGGCGAGAAAGTCAGGGAGGTACACTCATTCCAGAGATACGTCGACATCGTCCTAGCAAGAACCTTCGACCTAGACTCCGCAAACGAGATCCTCCGCAGGAAAGGCGCGGGCAGCCACGTGCTGGACAGCGGATTCGCATATCACCTCGTCGATGCCCGCGTAAACAAGGGAACCGGAGTGGAAGCAGCGGCCAAGACACTGACGCTCGAGACAGAAGAGATCGCCGCGATCGGCGATAACCTGAACGACATCGACATGTTCAAAGTCGCGGGCTTCAGCGCGACCTTCCCCGATGCACCCGAACAGACCCGCAAGGCAGCCACCTACATCGCAAATCAAAAGCACGGAAAGGGTGTCAAAGAGATTGCAGAAATTATTCTCAGCGGACGGTCGGACTCCTAATGGCGGCCGCTCCCTCACCTCTCTTCACACCAATGCTCCGCGCAACCGGATCACACTTGGCCACCAAGAGGTGCGCCACCGGGACTGGCACAGACTCCTCGGTCAGGGTCTCATAGTTCCCCATGCCCTTTGCCACAACCAGACAACTGTCAGCAAAGACTTCCCTGAACTGCTTCGAGGATTCCTCTAGCAAAACGCCAACCGCATCTGAGCCCGTAGTAATGATCTCATCAGCAACCTCATCGAGTCCCGCCTCACGAGCGTCGACGAGAGTGGCGTCATTGAGCACAGGCCCTCCCTTCACGGCAACTGTGCATCTCGCACCAAGCCCCTTGATCCGCTCGATCAGTATCCTATCAAAGACGATCTCTCCCGCGTTGTCGCAGATGAAGAGCACACCACGCGACTTCTTGGCAAGCTCGAAGAACTCCTTGGAGGCATCGATACCGAGCGGCAACGGCTCGACCAAATGCGAGATGTCTTCGAGGCTGAAGCTGTGATCAAGGACGTCCATCTCTATCGAGTTCCCCAGGATCGCCAGCCTCGCAGCCTCGAAGAAACTTTCCCAGCTGCCACTCCTAGATAGAACCCTCTCCCTCAATGTAGGGAAAAGCATGAGAGCATAACGGTTTGATCTCTCCTTATCCTGCCGATACGGGTCAGCTACGCTCGTCAAGGCCTTGATCAGACGATCTCTCTTCGTCCCAAGGACGGCTGGAACAGCATCAGGGCCAAACTCACTCTGCTCCAGTTTCAGAAGACCCTTGATGACTTCAAACCGAATCTCCGGGTCATCGGTAGCCTTCAAGAGTTCACGGTATCCCCGATAGAGAAGACACGGGGCGCACTCTACATCGACCTTCACTCTATCCACCAGCAGACAGTTATAGAGACCTCGCGGCGGCTTCTGCCATCTCCAGCAATACGGCTCTCGGGTCTCTCGCCTTGATCACTCCGCTCGCCAAGAGAACACCGACGGAGCCCAACCTCAAGGCAGCCACGATGTCTTCTCCGGTAGAGATTCCGGCACCGCAAAGTACCTTGACCCGCCCGTCGATCTTGGCAACGGCTTCGACCGTGCTGCTCACCACTTCAGGCCTCGCCTTCGAAACGGGTATACCAGAGCCGATCAGCTCTGGAGGTTCGACAGCAACCACATCAGGACTCAAAGCCGCGACGGACACACTCGCCTGCGTGCTATCAGAGCATACCACCGTCGTCAGACCTACCTGCTTTGCTCTCTGAATGCACATATCGATTTCCGACAGTCCGAGACGCCTCTCTGAATGGTTTATGAGTGTGCCTGACGCGCCGCTCTCCTTGACGGACTCGGGCAAGACATGTCCCGTATGGCTTCCAGGCAGGATCGGATCTATGTGCTGGGAAAACACTGGAATGCTAGTCCTTCTGACAACTTCACTGAGATCCGTCAACTGAGGGGCGACTGCAATGCATATCCCGGTTTGGCCATGGATCTCCTCCGACATCTGAGCAAGCTTTACAGCGTTCTTGCCCGTCGACTCAAGGTAAGTCTTCAGATTCAGGAGAATAAGAGGCGTCGAGATGGCTTGGCGAGGCAAGGCCCTACCAGCTAGAGAGGCTGCATCCTCGACTCGAGCTTCTTCAGAACTTCCGGTCGGGTCGTGTACTCGAGCTCTTCCGGCGGGACTATCGCTGGCATGAATGGCCCATGCCTTCTAATGTAGTCCGCAATCTCCGTCGACTTGGCACGGGCGTGGTCGAAGACCGTGGACTTGAAGTAGTCTACTGGCTCATGAAAACCAACCTTAGATTTCGACGGGTCTTCCATCCCGACGAGGTGGCCATCCCTAACCTGGAATCCCAAGGCGCAGATCCTCGGCGGACCATCAAAGTAGGTCGGAGCGGAGTCTTCGATAGAGCAAGGATAGAATGGGCCGTAGTGCGATCCTCTACACCATCCAGCAACCAAGTGAGGAACCAAGAACGGCTGAAGGACCTCTCCGACGGCGGGCAGACCAGCCTGCGCTCTGACCACAGCACAGGGATCGTCCTTTCCCACATAGTGGCCGGCTGTGAGGCTGAGCTTCTCCGTGCTGATCGAGGCTGCGACTCCGAGTTTCTCATCCTTGCTGCATATTCGGCGGATCGCGAACCTCGACGTATCGCCGATCAGCACTAGAAGATCATGGAGCTCCTGAGGTGTCTCCAGCACTGCCTTCTTGTGGTCTATGACGTCGACGACTTCGAACCTGAACCCTTGGTGGAGGCGTGGATCTATCACGAGCCCCGTGGTGTGGAAGGGGTCTGCAAAGACCTTTGCGAAAGGCAGATTAAACGCTGATGGCTCGGTCTTGTCGGCCATGAATATCATGACCGGCTCAGATTTTCTCTCCTCGAAGGATATCTCGGCAGCGCCAGGGCCCATTCCTCTGACGTTGCCGGAGAATGCGTCGCTTAAGAGATCTTGGCCAGCCGCGTAGAGGTGCATGGCCTTGGCGACCTTCGTCGCGTCGACAAAGGCGTTCCATGCAGCCTCATGAATTCCGCGACTGTCTTCACCCCGGGTGTGAGTCATGATGAGTTCAATGTCATCGCCCGCATGCGTGACGTAAAAGTCGATCAGCGTTCCATCATCCACACACTTCTCCAGTACTTTCCTGCACGACTCAAGCTGGAGGGGGTGCGGGCAGCAATGTCCCCCGACCGATCCAACGTCGGCCTTTATGACGCTCACCGTAACCTTCAATCGTAAATCCTCAGAGGTGAATGAGCTCTGAGGGTAGAAATAGGTTTTTGAAGGAGTGGGGATCCGCGATGTCTAGGTCTCTTCTTCCGTGACCCCAAGGTAGTAGTACTCACCCTTCTCCTTCTGGTATAGATCCATTCTGGACCCTAGCTTGTTCACTCTCGGCCTGCGCGTCGTGGGATCACGCCTAAAGGTTGTATCCATCCCTCTCAGGAAAGAGTTCATCCCGTCACGAAGGGATGTCACCTCACCCGCGGATCCGCTCACACCTGGTTCACCAGCGAAGACCATCAAGCGATCCGCTAAGAAGTCCTGAGCGACCACATCATGCTCAGCCACAAAGGCTGCAGAGCCCCTGTTCTCAGTTATCCGACGAACCGCCTTAACCATAGAAAGCCTTTCCTCGACGTCCAGATATGCGCTCGGCTCATCCAAGAGATATAGAGAGGCCCTTCTCGAGAGGCACAAGGCGATCGCGACTCGTTGAAGTTCGCCTCCGCTCAGCTCCTGAACCTCATTGTTGAGGAGCCGCCCAATGTTAAGGGGTTGAATTATCTCCGACACGTACCACGTAGAGCTGAAACTTTCTCCAACTATGTTCCTCAGGAGTGATTCAACGGTCCCTTCATGTTCTGGCGTGATGTACTGGGGTTTGTAGCTTACCTGCATCCCCTGCTCAGCTGGGCTCGATCCCACGTCAGGGTCTTCGATGCCGGCGATCAGTTTGATGAAGGTGGTCTTTCCAATTCCGTTCGGCCCCAGTACTCCTATGACCTCGCCTTTCCACACTTCACCAGCACTGACGTTGAGTGTGAAACCTTCGTAGCTCTTCTTCAGAGAATCCCACTTGAGCAGTAGCTGATCCGAGGACCAGCCCTGTGAAGGCGGCTTGGCGTGAAAACGCACAGGCTCGTCACGAAACCTCACATTCTCATCGGCGAGATAACCATCGAGATAGATGTTTATTCCTTCCCTGACTCCATGAACCTTTGAGACTATGCCATACACTCCGGGATTGCCATAGAAAATATGGACTTGGTCAGACAGATAATCCAGAACGGCAAGATCATGCTCAGCAACAACAACCGTCTTCCCGTCGAGCGCCAGAGTGCGTATCGTTCTGGCTGCGTTTATCCTCTGCTTCACATCGAGATAGCTGGAAGGCTCATCAAACAGATAGACGTCCGCGTCGCGGCAAACGGTGGCGGCTATGGCAACCCTCTGAAGTTCACCTCCGCTCAAGACGCCGATCCCACGATCCATTAAACCGGTGATCTGAAGGGCCTCGGAGACATTTCCGAGCTCATTCCGTGAATCTACCTTTCTCAGGAGATCGCCCGCGGCCCCTGAGACCACCTCTGGCAACTTGTCCACATACTGCGGCTTGTGCACAACTCTGAGCCTGTCAACACCAAGCCTGAGAAAGTACTCTTGCAGGATTGACCCCCGATAGTATCTCACTATCTCGTCCCAGTCGGCTGGAGATTCAAAATCCCCCAAGTTCGGCTTAATGTCGCCTGCAAGGATCCGAAGGGCCGTTGACTTTCCAATTCCGTTCTGGCCGATTAGGCCTGTGACCACGCCCTTGCGAGGCATTGGGAGTCTGAAGAGCTTGAAGGCGTTCTTGCCGAATCTGTGACTACACTCGCCTTCCAACTCGTCCGGAAGGTTCACTATGTGGATCGCTTCGAAGGGACACTTCTTAATGCAGATGCCGCAGCCGCTACAGAGCGTCTCAACAATGGTTGGCTTCTCCTCACCGTGCTCTATCTCAATAGCTTCCTTTCGGCTCCGCACCATGGGACAGAAGCGTCTACAGACTACGAGGCAGTCCTTCGGCTTGCATCTTTCTCTATCCAGCACCGCTACTCTGACCAAGCTTCAACCCTACAGGTTAAGCCCTGAGAACGATCGAGCAACAGCCTATGATGTACTCAGGCCGCGCCTCATCTCAGAGACTGCGTGCTGAAAATAAGCGTTGTCTTCGGTCGAGTCGGGTTGGCTACCACTCTTCTTCTTCCCAGCCTTCTTCTTCCCACTCTTCCTCTTCCCAGTCGCCTTCTTCTCCCCAGTCGTCTTCTTCCATATCTGTCCCAACCCAATTTCCAAGGCACCCAATTTCGACGCACTTAAGATTGATGTAACTCAACTCCGAGCCAGATTCTTCGAATTCTACAAGAGTGTCGAATACGGAAGATGACTTTCGGCTATCCCGTCGAGAATCTCGGCGATCGGAACGTTTCTGACCCAAAGGGAAGAGGATTTGCCATTCGCTCTTTACCGTGTGGGAATCGATTCTGTCACTTTCGAACAACGACACCATGGAAATTCCGAGCACCTGCTATTGCCGCGTAGATCTTGCGAAGGTGTGACCTGAGATCAATCCCGTACAATCTGTACAGGAGGTATGATACTCTCCTCAGCCTTGAAAATCTCATCCTGAGATTGCTGAGCCTCTTTGAGAACTGCGCACTTGAGATGGATAGCGAGTCCAAGTCTGAGCGAAGACTATGAGCCGAGTTGATCAAGGCTTGGCAGTCATGTATCTTGGTCTGGGCAAATCTCTCCAGCACTCCAAGATGAGATTGTGGATAGACGAGTCGGAGTGATGTCAGTCTGTGAACTTCGACGCCGCTGGAAACGAGACGCTGATAGAATTCGTCTGGCGTGATGACTCGGCCTCGAAGTGTGGCGTACCTTGAACTCTTTAGCTGTGGGAAGAGGTACATCGACTTCGAGATCCGCAAGCTCACAGCTCTATGAGCCATTCGGTAGATTCGGGATCGCAGATCCGATCTATTCGAGTCGGCTCGATACGCGATCAATGTGAGACTTCCGATCTCGTATAGACCTTTCTGCTTGTCCACCCTCCCGCGGATAAGTTCCCTAGTCCTCTTGAAGAGTAGAGGTTCAAAGCGTCTCGCTGCGCGGAGAGCTTCTTTACCGCTATCTCGTGGGACTCTCCAGAAAGAATGATGGAGACGAAGACAGCCCAATCTGAGCAATTCCCTTGACAACGCTACCCTCTGCATCGGGTCTCTGGGCGTGGTGTAGGCCAGATAATACGAGGGTCGACGTGTCCGAGACATGGCCTTGACTCTCCGCTTTTCAACCCTCATCTGACTGGCATGAGTACCGGGCTGGATAGCTAGATCGCTTGAGCCTACTGCTATCAATCTATCGGTTGAGTGAGTATTGCTTTGGCTAGAGAAAGGAACAGCCCAGGGGCGAGCACCGTCGAAGCAGTGAATTGAGCAATTCGTGCTCTATCTCGTACGTATCGATCAGTCTTACCGTTATGCATCTTCGATGCTGAGAAAACGCTGTCTTTGACTTGCAGCCAGCGCTACCGCGCTTGGGCGGAGTACTGTGAGACTTGGCTAGAATCGGAGCCGAGAGATTCGTGACTTTCCCCGACTACAGAGACCTGAAGAAGGCTACCGAGTTTTACGAGAAATCATGGGCCTTTAGCTCAAGATTGACCAAGAATGGGCGAGGATCTATAAAATAACTGACAGTGCATATCTTCGACTCGTCGACGAAGGGCGTGGTCATCATCGGATAAGCCCCACCAAGCCCGCGATGATCACGTTTCTAGTGCCCGACGTCGACGCCTAGCATTACCATTTCAAGGAGAAAGGCGTCGAGACGCTCGGTGAGCCACGCGACAATGAAAGGTTAAAATTTGAGAGCATTCCTGCTCAAAGATCCCGAGGGCTACGTGATCGAGATCCAGAGATTCATGTGACGGAGCCGTGGATCTCTATCCTTTGAGCTAGGCTCTAATTGCTTCCGTCTCCGACGAGGCGTTCCGATCGCGCGTTGGTCGAGGAGGCGCCTTCAAGTCTTCACCGATATGTTCTCTTCGGGGCGCTTGATCCTTACGTCGGTCAAAGCGATCGAGGCCTGTACAGTCTCGATCACTGATCGGACCCACTTCAGAGACTTTTCGCCTGCCTCTTCGAGCGTGGGAGCCTCTGATTGTCGATCCAATCTCATGAAGACGTTAAAAGGGTCTTCGTGACTGCGCTTCCTGACGATCACGTAGAAGCCTCTGAATCCTTCTGGGACGGCGATCTTGCCTTGGATCTCATGCCATACCTTCCCCGAGGCATTCATCTTCGAGAGCTTGAGATCTTTGAACTGCCCAGATCGAACCAGCGCTCCCAGTAGAGTCTGAGCGCTGTTATTGATCTTAGATTCATCGACAAAGCTTGCACGCACGTAGAAGTCCGTCCTAAAGCTCGGCAAAACTGTCACCGGCACATCCTATGACAGATTGTTTATTATTACGTCTTCTGGGTAGAGTCTTGATCGATCGCTTTGCATATCTTGCCTGCCTCGGAGAAGACAATTGAGAGAGCCAGCCAGATAGTCAGGGCTGGAGGCGTCATCGTCTACCCAACCGACACCTCGTACGGCCTAGGTTGCGACCCGTTCAATCGCCGGGCGGTAGAGAGGGTTATTAGAATAAAGGGCACCAGAACCAAGCCGATCCCGATACTGGGCAACTCCATCGCATCTCTATCTCGCGTCTGCAACTTCAGTGAGAGAGCTATACGCCTCGCTAAGGTGTTCTGGCCAGGGCCGCTCACAATGGTTCTAGCAGCTAAGCCGATCGTTTCCGAATCATTCTTGTCCAAGTCCGGCATTGGAGTGCGAATACCGGACAACCGCGTCGCCTTGGAGATCATCACGTTCAGTGGTGGCCTCTTAACTGGGACAAGCGCGAATCTGACCGGCGGAAGATCTCCTAGAAGCGTAGAAGAAGCGGCTGCTCAAGTTGGAGAAGCGGTAGACATGCTCGTTGACGGGGGAAAGACCAAGTTTGAGAGCGACTCCAGTGTGCTGGATTTCGTTGAACCTACGATGCGAATGATCCGTCTCGGACCGATCTCACTGAGAGAAATAGAGCTCGCTCTGACTCAAACCAGATTTCCCTAGTATCCATTCTCGTGCGAGGTGGAATGACATCGCTTGAACACTGAGGCGACGCTGATCGACTTCAACTTGCTCGTTTCGACCTATCGAGGCTGTGAGAACGGAGCGATCCAAGAACTCAAGAGTCTCCTGAATGATATCGGAGACAGCGAGCCGCTGATCGAAAAGACACGTATGTCAGGACTCATCCGTGCCAAAACCGCGCTAGAGCCAGTGCAGGTCGTGGCAAGATTTCGAATTATGCTGAAGGAGCAGCCCTGGATCTTCCGATACATCCTCAGGGCCGTTCCAGTTATGAAGATCGTGCGGGCAGATTTGGATGAGATAAGAAGAGCCGCTGGCGAATTGGAGGCGGCGATTGGTTTGGGCGAGACTTTCCGAATAACTCTTGAAAAGAGAGGCTCCGCCCTCAGAAGTCAAGAGATAATCGAGTCTGCGGCTTCGACTATCCACAGAAGAGTCGACCTCAGCAATCCTGACAGGATCGTATTGGTTGAGATCCTAGGGAACCAAGCTGGACTATCGCTCATAGATCCAACAGCCATCTTCTCCTCTGTCAAGGAGAAAAGAGCCCTATGGCAAGAGACTTCCCAAAACTCAGACCTGTGACTCAGGCTCTGGCAGGCAGGAGTGCACCCCTCTCGATCATGATCTCAGACAACGCTCGAGCTGGATCCAGTCCTGTCTTCGACTGAATCTCTTTTTTGTCGATCCTGAACCTTTCCTTAATCAGATCCTCTTTTTCGGCGGAGCCAATTTCGATGACCGCAGGGTTCAGCCTGCCTCCAATCAGCTTGTGGGCAAGACTCAGATTCCTCATGGTTGCTAGCCTACTATCTGAAACTACCACGAGACCAACATTTTTTGAGGTTTTACTGACCCCAACAAGTTCGATCGCTCTCTGTATCTGCCTTTGGCCCGAGACGTAGAGGAGGATCTCCATAGCCAAGGTCTGAGATATATTCGAACCAACTGAGAATGCGTGGATCGCGCCAAGCGTCGCGAACAGGAGGTGCCTGCCACCGGCTAGATACTGAGCATCCACCACCTGCACGGTTGACCCTTGAGTTTCGCTCGATACCCTTCGAAGAAGAGATTCTGGATCTGCGATCTCCAAGGCTTCGAGACCGGCTATGCCTAGATACTTCCCATACTCTTTCAGAGAAACTATCAACAATACCACTTGGCCGTTCCTTTCCAGACTTAGCGTTCTCTCTTTTTGAAGAGTTTTGCGCCGTGCGTGCCACAGACGTAGTCGAAGCCTGACTCGGTTGGTTGACCCGTCTTCTCCATTGTCTCTATCGCTTTACACGCGAAGTTGTCGCCGGTTTCAAAGTCCAAAAAGGCGTGCATATCGCATTCCTGTTGATTTTTTGGCGCCCGGGCATCTGTTTGACATGCAGATGGAGTCAGAGTCGACGGAGCCGAAATCGGATTCAAGTATTTGTTTCGCGAGCACGCACTGAGAAGAACTAGTCTCAAGCAACCTCAACGAAACATGGTCTGACACTATGCGAAAGTGTTAAGGGTAGATATAGAAACCTTTTCACCGGGTTTTCCCAATGGCAAGTATCCCGGGTCTAAGACCGACTTGGCTTGAGATCAACCTAGATAATTTGGCTCACAACATGCGTGAGACAAAGAAGCTCGTAAGGGAGGGCGCGCTGTTGATGGCCGTGGTTAAAGGAGATGCCTATGGCCATGGCGCTGTTGTCTCAGCTAAGATCTTCCTCGAGAACGGCGCAGACTGGCTGGGAGTAGCCACACTAACGGAAGCACTGGAGTTGAGGAAGGCTGGCTATGAAGTGCCCATACTTGTTTTAGGTTACACGCCTGAGAGCCAGTACGTCGAACTCGTAGAAGCGGATGTCAGGGCGGCAATATACAACGTCGATCATGCCGCATCTCTCAGCAAAGTTGCCATGGAGAGATCGAAGAGAGCTCGGATCCACATAAAGATCGACTCCGGACTAGGCAGGATAGGCTTCCTGCCCACCGAAGAATCCATCGCAGACATAATGAAGATAAGCAAACTGCCTGGGGTTGAAATCGAGGGTATATTCACACACTTCGCTGTTGCAGGAATACCAGACAAATCATACACCCGCCAACAGTTCAATACATTCATGTCGGTTGTCGAAGAGCTGAAGAGTAGAGGGCTGGAGATACCCTTCAAGCACGCCTCTGCGAGCTCAGCAATCATCGACCTTCCTGAATACAACCTCAATATGGTCCGGGCAGGAACCATGCTGTACGCCCTGTTCTCCACCAAGGAATTGTCAGAGGACAAATCCATGCTTCTCCCTGCTCTAGCTCTGAAAACTAAGGTTTCTAACGTCAAAACGGTTCCGCAAGGAACGGGGGTAAGCTACGGATTGACATTTGTAACGAAGAGAGAAAGCAGGATAGGGACACTACCCATCGGGTTCGCAGATGGCTACAAGAGCGTCCTCTCTAACAAAGGCTACGTTGGAATTCGTGGCAGCAGGGTTCCTGTCGTCGGGATAGTCTGTATGGATCAGCTGATGATCGACCTGACCGGAGTCGATGGGGCGAAGATTGGAGACGAGGTTGTGCTCTTCGGCTATAGAGACCGTAGCTCCCCTCGTATCGACGAATTCGCTGCTTGGGCAGACACCCACGTACATGAAGTCGCCTGCTCCATAACAAGACGGGTCCCCAGGGTATACATCTCGGACGGAAAGGTCGTAAAGGTTGTCGACCACCTACTAGCTTGATTCATATGAGCTACCTTCTGGGTCTTGTAGCGCGCTCGCCAACGGAGATCATCAAGATCTCCAAGCGCGTGATCAGATCTACTCGACTTGCTACTCTTGAGCGGAGACTAGGCCGGGCCAATCATGGAGCCCATCAGTGAACTTTAGATCGAAATGCATTTGTTCGAATCCTTGCTGTTCCTGTGAGTCAGTAAAATAGTTGGAATGACTCTCTTCCTATCCAACCTATTTGTAGCGGCTAGGATCGTTTGCCACGACTCTAGAAACCTTCAAAGACTCATTGTGAGCGCTCTGAAGGCCGAGTGTTATCTTTTCGCAAGGCTGAGGAGTACCTTTTATGTGAAAGATCAGGGCAGGTGGAACTCCAAAATGGACAGTTCCCGACCCCAAAGGCACCGCTGTCCTACCACATCTCGTCTTCTCGGGAGACTGGCAAACAGTAAGACGAGCCTCGGCGGTGACAAACTCAGTATTATCTCCGCATCCGGACGATTGAAATTTCTTACGAGTCTATTGTTCTAAGGAGAAACCGGAGATTCTCCGTGTCTTGATCATGGATTTCACGTCAACCCTGTTAGACAAGAAACGTATGAGTAAATCTCGGGATGTTCGCAAGCGTTATATGAGTTTTAGCCGGACATGAGCGTCCGGCGGAAACGGTAAGGAGAGGCCGTGTGGAATCTCCGCGGCATTGGGAATGGAGACGTTTAGCCGTAAGGCCATTTTCCGCCAGATTCCACTGTTGAAGGGAGTCTGAGATGGGAATATACCAAGAGCTTGGAATAAAGAGAATCATCAACTGCTTCGATACGTACACCTTGCTAGGCGGACATACCCTATCTGAGTATGTAAGGGCGGCGAGGGACGAGGCGGACAGATCATGGGCTTGGATATGGGATATTCAGCGGAAGACCGGAGAGACGATCGCCGAGTTGCTGGGTGCGGAGGCTGCGTTTGTGCCTGTCGGCGTCTACGCCGGTATGGCACAGTGCGTGGCTGCTCTTATGGCCGGTGCGGACCAGAAGAAGATGAGGCTACTGCCGAACACGGATAGTATGAAGAACGAGGTCATCGTTCAAAAGTGTTTGAGAGACTTCCAGTACGATCGAAGCATAACCGTCA
>Ga0315308_1000257_pt1 | contig 29084 bp, 31 predicted proteins | sample TDP3_MG_FD_203078 | JGI IMG/M metagenome (GOLD analysis project Ga0315308, IMG submission 203078) | Freshwater sediment microbial communities from Lake Towuti, South Sulawesi, Indonesia - TDP3 | ecosystem: Environmental > Aquatic > Freshwater > Lake > Sediment | place: Indonesia: South Sulawesi... | reverse complement strand
GATATCATCTACACTCTGATCGATCCGAGGATCCGATATGTTCGAGAAAAGTAACGTCGTCAGGAAGATGCGGAAGAACAAGATGATCCTCTTTAGCAGCATCCTGCTGGCGATCGCCATTTTTTGCGGTGCCTTTGCAAATTTCATCGCACCCTTTAGCCCGTATGACCAGGAGCTCGGAAACAAGCTCCGGCCTCCGCTTTGGAAGGCCGAGGACCAACGGATCCATATACTCGGGACGGATCACTTAGGCCGCGATGTTCTGACTCGCATCCTCTACGGGATTCGACTATCTCTGATCATCGGAATCTTGGCTGTGACCATCTCTGCCTGTTTCGGCGTCATTCTCGGACTCATTTCAGGCTATTACGGAGGGATATTTGATGATGTGATCATGCGCATGGCCGATGTCCAGCTCGCCATCCCTCTCATTCTCTTGGCCATATCGATCATCGTCGTTCTCGGAAGTAGCATTAACGTCTTGATCTTGGTCATTGGGTTCACTCAATGGATGGCCTATGCTCGCGTGGTGAGAGGGGAGACGCTCTCCTTGAGGGAGAAAGACTTCATCACCTCTGCTCGTGCGATCGGTGCTCGCGACCTGCACATCATCATCCACTATATCTTTCCGAATACGCTCTCTTCGGTCATGGTCCTGATTACCCTCAACATTGCTACCGTGATCGTCCTTGAGGCCGGACTCAGTTTCCTTGGATTGGGAGTCCAGCCTCCAGATCCTTCCCTCGGCACCATGCTGAGCGAGAGCAAGGACTATCTGAATCGGGCATGGTGGCTCAGCACCTTCCCCGGTCTGACCATCATGATGATCATCCTAGCCATTAATCTTTTTGGAGATGGCCTCCGGGATGTATTCGATCCCCGTCTGGAAAATTATTAGAAACTCACTTGAATGTATTGGCTTGGTTTCTTAAAAAGTTAAGGCTACATCTAAAAATGTCATTTCTGCGAAAGCAGGAATCCAGAAGCTCTTGACATCACTGGACTCCCGCCTGCGCGGGAGTGACAAATTGATAAATATTAGAGGTTTCCTTGAATTATCAAAGAGCACATAGAAAGGAGTTTGGTCATGAGTGAAACGGTTTTAATGGAGGAGATGACATGGAAGGAGATCAAAGAGGCCATCGAAGGAGGGAAAGATACTGCTATCCTTGTCTCCGCCTCCATTGAACAGCATGGCCCTCACCTGCCTACTGCCACGGATACGATCATCGGTTATGCGACGGCAGAAGCGGTTGCAAAAAGATTGGGAAACGCCTTGGTGGCCCCCCTGATTCGACCCGCCTTGTCCCGACATCACATCGATTTCCCAGGAACGATTGCGCTCCGTCTGGAGACCTTTGTAAAGGTTCTGGAGGAACATTGCTTCTGCCTCCGCGCTCACGGATTTAAGAAGATTGTCCTCTTCGTTTCCCATGGCGGGAACTCGGATGCATTGATAGCCTTTGTCCCAACCATCGCAAAAAAGGTCGGGCCGGATCTCCAACTCCTTGCCGTCAGTCCGGTCGAAAAGCACATCAAATCCTTCCAGAAATTCTTAGCACTAAAGGGGATCACTTTCCAGAAGGCAGGAGTCCATTCGGGCTTCAGCGAGACGTCGGTGATGCTCATGCTTCGACCCGATCTGGTCGCCATGGATAAGGCTCAACCCGGTTTAACGGAGGAAGCCTTTTATCAACCTGACAATCTTGAGAAATCAAAGATCGCTTCTTTTATCCATGGCGTGAAGTCCCAGTCTGAGATTGGAGTGCTGGGTGATCCGACTGGATCCGATGCAGCCTTGGGGAAGGAGATTTTTGATCGCAATGTAAATGATATCGTCGAAGAGATAAAGAATAACCTGGCGTAGAAGGAGGATCTTGTGGAAAAAAAAGTCTTAATGGAAGAGATGAGTTGGGTGGAGATCAAGGATGCCATTGCGGGTGGAAAGACCACCGTACTGGTCATATCAGGCTCCATAGAACAGCATGGCCCCCATCTTCCGACAGGAACAGATACGTTCTTGGCTTATGAGATTGGCAAACGGGCAGCCCAACGGCTCGGCTATGCTCTCGTAGCCCCTATCGTTCGTCCTGCTCTTTCCGAACATCACATGGGCTTTCCTGGATCCTTCACATTGAGCTGGGAAACGTACAGGGATGTCCTGGACGATTATTGTGACAGCCTGGCAAGGTATGGGTTCAAGGATCTCGTCCTTATGAGCTCCCATGGAGGAAATAACGCTGTCCTAAAGACCATCACGCCGGATCTTGCCAAAAAGCTGTACGGTAAAGTGAATATCCACTTAGTCCTCCATATAGAAAAGGGCATGGTACAGGCGGTCGCCTTTTTGAAAGAGAAGGGAATATCTGCTGAAAAGGCAGGGGTCCACTCTGGCTATTCAGAGACATCCGAGATGCTGGTTGCGAAACCCTATCTGGTCAAGATGGATTTTGCTGAGCAGGGCCAGGTGGAAGAGGCCCTTTACCGACCCGAAAACATACCTCGGTTTCAGATCGATTCCTTTATTCATGGGGTGCAACATTTTTCTAAGAACGGTGTTCTTGGGGACCCCCGTGGAGCGAATGGAGAGATCGGAAAGGAATTGATAGAGCTAAGCGTGAAAGTGATGTGTGAGGAGATCAGTAAGGCAGTAGGAAAAGGATAAGAAATGAATCTGACGACGGGAGGAGCTACATGCTACTGTAGTAAATCTGACACTTCTTTACATTAGTCATGACGCCGTCATTCCCGCCCCGTATCAAGTACGGGATAAACTCCGGCGGGAATCCAGGCGCCGTGCCTGCGAAAGCAGGGATCTAGTCTGCTCTGGATTCCCCCGTATCAAGTACGGGGCAGGCTAAGTCAAGCCCGGAATGACAAACAACGGAATTTCTGATTGACTACGTTAACTCCCCCTCCTTCCAAATTCTAATCATAAAGGAAACAGCTCACAAAGTGATTCGGCCTCAGCTCTCGTAGCATTGGGCGTTCCTCCCGGCATCGATCGAAGGCCTTCGGGCACCGGGTATGGAAATGACACCCAGGAGGAGGGGTGATCGGGCTAGGGACATCTCCCTGTAAGATAATCCGCTCCCTCTTCAGATCGGGATCCGGGATAGGGGAGGCGGCCAGAAGGGCTTGGGTGTAAGGATGCAAAGCCTGCTGATAGATTTTTTCTGTAACGGACAATTCTACGATTCTCCCAAGATACATCACTCCAATGCGATTGCAGAGGTGTTCAACCACAGAGAGATCGTGGGATATAAACAGATAGGTCAACCCGTATTTTTTTTGGAGATCCTGCAACAAATTAATGACCTGGGCCTGTATCGAAACATCTAATGCGGATACAGGTTCATCACAAATCAGTAACTTTGGATTCAGAGCCAGGGCTCTCGCAATCCCAATGCGTTGCCTCTGCCCACCTGAAAATTCGTGAGGATAGCGCATGAGATGCTCTTCTTGCAATCCAACTTCTGTGATCAGTTCCATGACCCTTTCTCTTTGAAATTTTGTATCTCCCTGTTGATGGATGAGCAGAGGTTCCCGGACCAACTGGGAAACCGTATAGCGAGGGTTCAGTGAGGAGTAAGGGTCCTGAAAGATGATCTGCATTTCCCTCCTTAAGATTCGAAGTTCCTCTTTACTGAGATGGAGAATGTTCTTCCCCTCATAGAAGATGGCTCCTTCGGTAGGCTCCTCAAGGCGCAAGATCAAACGACCCAAGGTTGATTTTCCACACCCACTCTCACCGACGAGGCCAAATGTCTCCTTCTTCAGAATCGAAAGAGAAATGCCATCCACGGCCTTCACACTACCTTCGGCCTTCCCGAGTAGGCCTCTCTGAGCCGAATAATACTTTTTAAGATCCTTTATTTCGACGAGAGATTGGGTTTCCACATCCTCCTCTCTGAGAGTTTATTGTCAACCCTTCGACTCCCCAGCATTTATGCTGGGGCCTGCTCAGGGTTGACCCTGAGCGGCACTTTACACCCCGCCCTAAAGGTCGGGGGTTCGCGCCGCCGAACGGGTCAAAGCCAGCATCGGCAGTAATGTCCGGTTCCTATTTCGACAAAAGGCGCTTCTTCTTCATAACAACGTTCCATTGCCCTCGTGCACCGTTCGTTGAACTTGCAACCTTTTGGTAGATCCATCAAGCTAGGGACTACCCCGGGAATGGTCTCCAAAGGTTTTCCCTTTCTTTCGACCAGGTCAGGCCGTGGGATCGATTTCAACAGTCCAAGAGTATAGGGGTGGATCGGATGATGGAAGAGCTCATGAGCATCGGCCTGTTCTACGACCTTACCTGCATACATGACGGCTACCTGTTGGGCTGTCTCTGCAATCACTCCTAAGTTATGGGTGATCAGGATAATCGACGTACCGATTTCTTCCTTCAGTTTTAACATCATATCTAAGATCTGTGCCTGAATCGTTACGTCCAGTGCTGTCGTGGGTTCATCTGCAATGATGAGCCTTGGCCTACATGAAATGGCCATGGCGATCATCACCCGTTGTCTCATCCCGCCACTTAACTGATGTGGATAGTCCCCTGCCCTCTTTTGGGGTGCCGGTATTCCAACCATTTTCAACATTTCTACCGAGTGATGCAAAGCATCTTTTTTTGAAAGGCCTTGATGGAGTTGGAAGGATTCCGAGATCTGATCTCCTACCTTAAATACCGGATTCAGGGAAGTCATGGGCTCTTGGAAGATCATCGAGATCTTGTTCCCGCGAACATTTCTCATCTCTGAGACGGGTAATCTCAGGAGGTCCCGCCCCCCAAAAATGATCTCACCAGCCTCTATTTTCCCGGGGGGACTCTTGACCAATCGCATGATAGAAAGAGCCGTTACACTTTTTCCGCATCCAGATTCTCCGACGATGCCCAGGATACCTCCCTCATTCACTTCCAAATCCAGGTCATCAACAGCCTTTGCAAGGCCAAGGTGGGTATTGAAATAAGTCTTTAACCCTTTAATCCGTAAGAGTTCTTTTTCCATTATCTTATCGAAGCTTATCTCATTCCATCTCTAAAACATGATTGGTTATTTATTTCTTAACAGACGGATAGTAACAAAAAGCCTCTGGCTTTTCAATTGAGGTATACAGACTTTTAGTGTTAGAGCCATCCCTTTTTCTTGACAATTGTCACTTAGGAGTAGATAATTGGTTCCTAAGAACGACGCCAAGGTCGCCGAAGACCCATTTCCCCTCTACTTTAATTAAGAAAGAATAGTGACAAGGCTCAAAGGATTAATAAACGAGTCGTCGTGCTTAGGGGTAGGCCCGAATGGCAAAGAAAGGAGGAAATTTATGAGCCCAAAGAAAATACGTTGGAAAAGGGATGAAGGGGTATCCCGTCGTGATTTTTTGAAAATGAGCGGGGCAACTGTGGGAGGGTTAGCTATGGGAGGTTTGATAGGGGTGACACCGAACATAAGCTCAGCCCAGGCTCCATCAGGGACGATCAATGTAGTCACATCTGCGGATGCCGATTCCTACGATCCCCATTCCTGGATCTCCGATGATGGTAGGATGATTGGATATCATATTTTTGAATGCCTTTGCACCCGCGACTATAAGCCCATGCTTGCCAGCTCTTGGGAGAACCCTGACAAATTTACTTGGATATTCCATTTGAAGAAAGGGGTTGAATTTACAAATGGGGAGCCCTTCGATGCCTCTGTGTTGAAGTTCAATCTGGAAAGATATATGGATCCGAAGACGAAGGCCCTTTTCAGGGGACTCATGGAGCCTGTGGAAACGATAGAGCCCATGGACAAGTTTACGGTTAAGATCAAGACGAAGACCCCCTATTCTGTTCTTCTTTATGTCCTCCGGGACATCCATATGATGTCCCCCAGAGCAGTGAATGAACTGGGCAAGGATGTTGTTCGAAAGCCCATTGGTACAGGGCCGTTTGTATTTAAGGAATGGATTCCAATGGAAAGGACTGTGATCGAGGCCAATCCAGACTATTATGGACCGAAGCCGAAGGTCAAAACGATCATTTGGAGGCCCGTGAGAGAACCCTCCACTCGTATCGTTGAACTCCGGACAGGAAGGGCCGACATCATCAATAAAGTTCCGCCAGAATTGACCGGAGAGATTTCTGGAGAGGGAATGAAAGTCCTTCGGAGACAATCAATCTGGCGAATGGGCATTATGATCAATTGTGCGAAACCACCATTTGACAATGTAAAGGTAAGGCAGGCTTTCAATTATGCTGCCAACAAAGAAGATCTCGTCAAACATGTGCTGAGAGGGGCTGGTTATGTGATGTCGGATCCCGTAGGACCTGATGTCGAGGGACACAATCCGAACATCAAGCCCTACCCCTATGATCCTACAAAAGCAAAAAAACTTCTTGCTGAGGCAGGTTATCCGCAAGGAGTGGATATCGAAATCCTTACTCCGGCTGGCCGTTATCTCAAGGACAAAGAGCTTACGGAAGCAGTATCCCATCAGGTTAAAGACGGGGGTTTCAACATGAAAGTGGTCGCCATGGAGTGGGGGATGTTCCTTAAGAATTACAAGAACCTTCACGGCTTCTTCATCGGTGAAGAAAGCCCCTATGCCCAGCGCTATTTTTCCAAGAATATGGATTCCCGAGTTAAATCCTATGCCTGGATGGGATACCACAACGACGAATTTAACAAGCTTCTTGATGAGGCTGGAGAGACTTTCGACGTCCAAAAGAGGAATGCGATCTATCAGAAGCTATCAAAAATTGTCTTTGACGATGGCCTCTACCTCTATATGTACTACGCCCAGGATATCTATGGGGTTCGCGATCGCCTCAAGAACTTCACCCCTCGGGCAGATGGGTTTATCATCCTGAACGAAGCCTATGTAACCTAATTAGAACAAAGGGGGTCGACCTCAAGTCTTAGGTTGATCCCCCTCCCAATTTTATCTTCTCAATTATTCCATTTTGTAGAATAGCGAAAGAGAGTATCCACTTGGATTACCGATCATTCGCAAATAAAGATCCGGTGCGGTTGGGGGTTTTGGTCCCATCGGTCAATACCGTCGTGGAACCGGATATGTACCGAATGGCTCCACCAGAAATCACGATCCATTTCTCAAGGCTTCCGGTCCCTTCGGACGAAACCACGGTCGAAAACCTTAAACGTTTAGAAGACCATTTAGAGGAATCACTCGAATCCCTTGCACAAGCCAAAATCAAGGCAGTGGCTTTTGCTTGTACCTCTGGAAGCTTTATTGAAGGTCCCTCATGGGACAGGCACCTAATTGAACGGATGGAAAAGATTGTTTCGCCTGCCACAACGACTTCGGAGTCCGTTGTTTCAGCACTCCAGGCACTCGACATCACAAACCTTGCCCTCGTCACTCCCTATCCCGACGCGATCAATGACTTGATGGAATCTTATCTCCTCTCCTTGGGGTTTAGGGTGGCCAACCTCAAGACTCTTCGCCTTTCGAGGTCTTCCGAAATCAAACGGGTTTCCCCGGATACCATTTTCGAGCTTGCGAGGTCAGCGGACACTGCCAAAGCCGAAGGGATACTCATCTCTTGTACCGATCTTCAAGCAATTCCTGTTATTGAATCTCTTGAACAGGAGATTAGAAAGCCCGTGATCTCATCAAATCAGGCAACTTTATGGAAATTGATGTTGCTCAGCGGTGTCCATATAGCCATAAAAGGATACGGGCGTCTATTGAGGGAGAACATAGGAGAGCAGTAGGCAGTAGGCAGTAGGCAGTAGGCAGTAGGCAGTAAACGGTAAGCAAAAGGCAATGAGTATGTAGGCCATGAAATGAATCATCAGGAGAAAAGGGATGGAAGATGAACTTTTTAAACAGATGGAAAAAGAACTGGAGCTTCCCATTGCCATTGTCAAAGAGATGATCAGCAGCCTTGGAAGAGAAAAAGCTCTGGAGATCATTTTGCGAGCTTACATCCGTTACCAATCGGCCCGTCTGACAAAAGGGATGGAGCATCTTCCTCCAGAAAAAAGGGACTTAACTGTCTATGGCAAAAAGGTGAAAGAGATCGTCGATTCTTACAAAGGTAATATCGAAATCTTAGAGGCATCCGCTAGAACGATCCGTTTAAAGGTGAAGCGTTGCGTTCCTTTTGAAGTCTTCAAAAAACACGGCATCCCAGAGATGGGGTTGATGTTTTGTGAATGTGATTTCGAGGCCACAAGGGCGATCAATCCAAAGATGAAACTGATACGGACGAAAACGCTCTCCGGCGGAGACGACGAATGCAATCATGTTTGGGTCATGGAGGAATAATCTCTCGTGCACCGATTGATTCTGAAGCGCCTTTGGCAAGCCGTACTTGTTCTCTTGGTAGTGAGCGTCTTATCCTTTTTCCTTGTTTATCTCTCCGGAGATCCGGTGAGGGCCTTAGTCCCTCTGGATGCAAGCCCTGAAGACATTGAGAATATTAAGGTTCAGTTCGGCCTCGATCGTCCCATCTATATACAGTATATCACTTTTGTGAGGCAGGCATTAAAAGGGGATCTAGGTGATTCCTTTCGATACCGTCAAGAATCTTTGACACTCGTATTGCAACGCCTCCCGACGACACTTCTTCTGGTTTCTGCCACGATTCTGATTGCCATATGCATTTCGATTCCTCTTGGGGTGTTCACGGCTGTTCAGAAAGATACGAGCTACGACTATTTTGGAACGATCGTCTCTCTGTTGGGAATTTCAATCCCGGGCTTTTGGGCGGGAATACTTCTGATCCTTTTTTTTGCTGACTACCTGAAGGTACTTCCACCATCTGGAAAAGATGGATTGAACCATCTTATTCTACCTGCGATGGCCAACAGTCTTCATATTATCGGTCTCTTCACGCGTCTGACGCGCTCGACCATGGTGGAGGAATTGGGGAAAGGCTATGTCATGGCCCTTCGATCAAAAGGCCTCCCCCGTTGGATGATCCAGTACAAACATGCTCTTAAGAATTCCTTGATACCCATTGTGACGGTAGTAGGTCTTCAATTCGGAGCATTACTGGGAGGTTCAGTAATCATCGAGACGGTCTTTGCCTGGCCTGGAGTCGGATGGCTTCTTTTTAATGCCATCACGATGAGGGATCTTCCGCTCATCAGGGCTGCTGTTTTGGTCATTGCGCTCTTATTTGTAATCATTAACCTCATCGTGGACATCTTATATGCCTTTATCGATCCAAAGATCAGATATACCTAAACAAAGGTTAGGAATGAAAAAGGGCCTCGTCAAAAAGAATACGATGCTTATTCTCGGGATCATCTTTACGACGATTGTCGTTCTCATGGCCCTTCTCGCAGGAATTCTGTCTCCCCATGACTATACTCAGCAGGATTTACCAAATGCCTTGAAACCTCCCTGTTGGGCTAGGGCTGGAAAATGGATAAATCCATTGGGAACAGACCATCTCGGAAGAGATATCCTGAGCCGAATTCTCCATGGGGCAAGGGCTTCATTGTTGGTAGGAGTGGGATCTGTCCTCATCGCTTCGATGATCGGTATATTTCTCGGGTTGATCTCGGGATATTATGGGAGATGGGTTGATTCCCTTATCATGAGAATAGCAGACATTCAATTATCCTTCCCCCCTATCTTTCTTGCCATTGCTCTCATGGCTTTCATTCCTCCGAGCCTGTCAAGCCTTATCCTTGTCCTCGGTGTCGTCACCTGGGTCCAATTTGGAAGAGTCTCCCGCGGTTCGACCTTATCGGTCAAAGAGAAGGATTTTGTTGAAGCAGCGAGATCTCTTGGAACGTCGAATATGAACATCATGTTGCGACATATCCTTCCAAATATCCTCTCTCCTCTGGTCGTCATTGCAACTGTTTCGATGTCCTGGATGATCTTGGCTGAGGCCGGACTCAGTTTCCTAGGTTTAGGTGTCCAACCTCCAACTCCTGCCTGGGGGAGTATGCTGAGTGAGGGACGGACCTATTTTGGAATTGCCTGGTGGTACGCAACCTTTCCTGGGTTTGCTATCTTCATCACAGTATTGGGACTGAATATGTTAGGCGATGGGTTGAGGAGGCTCTAAGTTTATAGCTGATGACATGAAATCCAGTGGCCAGGTTGAATTTCTCTGTATACTGGAGTTTCTTGTTGACAAAGTGGAATTTGGTCTTTGTTAAAAAGCGGACATCTTGGGTGAAATCGACAGCCCGATGGCGGGTGAATGGGAGTTGGAACATCCCCTTCCAAAACGAGGCGATGCCTTTTTATTTTAGGGTTTGGGACAGGATTGGCAGAAAGGAGAGCCTTTGAATAAGGATGGAGAGGATCCTCGTAGAGTTCTTCCGCAGGGGCCATTTCAACTATTTTTCCTAAATACATCACAGCAATCTGGTGACTGATATACCTTACCACCCTGAGGTCATGAGAGATAAAGATGTAAGATAATCCATATTCCTCCTGTAAATCCTTCAGAAGATTTAATACCTGAGCTTGGATCGAGACGTCTAAGGCAGAGACGGGTTCATCGCCAATGATCAGTTTGGGACGAAGGGCTAAGGCCCTTGCAATCCCAATCCGCTGCCTCTGGCCACCGCTGAATTCCTGCGGATAACGAGAAATATGTTCTGGTTGAAGCCCAACCCGTGTCAGAAGTTGTGCAACGATCTCCTTTCTTTCCTTACCTTTTCCAATTCCAAAATTATCCAGAGGCTCGCTGACAATACGGCCAACAGACATTTTCGGATTCAGAGAGCCAAAAGGATCTTGATAGATAATCTGCATTTTTCTCCGATAATCCTTCAGTCCACTTTTGTCCAGTTTACAAATATCTGTTCCCTCCAACCAGATCTCCCCAGACGTTGGCTCAATGAGACGCAAGATAGCTCTGCCCATTGTCGATTTCCCACATCCACTCTCTCCAACTACCCCCAGCGTCTTACCCTCTTCCAGTGTAAAACTGATCCCATCCACGGCATAAACCATTTCCTTTTCCCTCGAAAGGAAACGCGATCTAAGGGGGTAGTATTTTTTAAGATCCCTTACCTCTAAAAACACAGGAGTTCACCTAATCCTTATTTCAAATATCGCCAGCATCTTACAGAGGCCTTTTCTGATATCCGTTTCCATTCAGGAGATTCCTCTCGGCATATCCCCATTACCTGAGGGCACCTGGGTGAGAATAGACAGCCTCTCGGTAATTGATTCAGACTGGGTACAACACCGGGGATTTCCTGAAGCCTCACCAGCTTCTTACCCTTTTCATCCGTATGAGGCATTGAATGCAAGAGCCCTTGGGTATAGGGGTGGAGAGGGTTTTCGAAAATTTCATCAATGAAGGCTTCTTCTACGATCTCTCCGGCGTACATGATGATTACCCGCTGTGCCGCCTCTGCGATAATCCCCAGATCATGGGTAATCAATATAATCGCTGTGTCCAATTCTTCTTTCAACTTGAGCATCAAATCAAGAGTCTGTGCCTGTATCGTCACGTCCAATGCGGTAGTAGGTTCGTCAGCAATGAGGATCCGGGGACGACAGGCCAATGCCATGGCAATCATGACTCGCTGCTGCATCCCTCCACTCATCTGATAAGGATATTCAAAAACCCTTTTCTCAGGAGAAGGAATCCTTACCAGTTTCAGCATCTCAATCGATCGTTCTAGGGCGTCTCTCCCGCACATTCCCTGATGAAAGCGGAAAACTTCACACATCTGATCCCCAACAGTAAATACAGGGTCTAACGAATTCATCGGATCTTGAAAGATCATAGAGATTTTGTTGCCTCTGATCTTTTCCATCTGATGTTCTGATAGCTGTAGAAGGTCACTCCCTTCAAAAAGAATCTCTCCCTCAACGATTTTCCCTGGAGGATCGGGGATTAAACGAAGAATGGAAAGAGCGGTGACACTTTTTCCACACCCTGATTCTCCCACAATGCCAAGAGTTTCTTTCCGATCGAGACTCCAGCTGATCCCATTCACAGCTTTTCCAATACCCTCTTTGGTATAGAAAAAGGTCTTTAGATTTTTGATCTGCAAAATTGGAAGCATCGTATTCTCTTTCTGTATCTTAAGACCTTTTGAGTCTTGGTTGGTTATCCAGAACTCCAAAAATCTTTTGCTGGGATGGGTCGATCGTATCCCAGAAGACTGTCCATCCGGTTGAAAAGAGGATTAAAAAGAGGCGTCTTTCTAATAAGGAGTCGAACAGCATCATGAATGATACCCGAAGCTTTATTGTATGGGCAGACACGGATACAGTTAGCGCAATCCATCCGGTTTTTTGCCCAAAAAGAATAGCACTTTTCTCCGTCCACATACCACTTCAGGACACCAGATTGGTTACAAACATTTGGACCTTCATTCGTCATCTCACCATGGGGTATTGCTTGAGACGGACAGTGGATCGCACACTTCTTACAGGTTTTACAAAACTCCGTGACTCCAAAAGGACGATAGGAGTCAACTTGGAGAGGAAGATCTGTGAAGACCTTGCAGAGGCGAACTCGAGGACCAAATTTTTCGGTTACTAAAAGTCCCATTCGGCTTCCCTCTCCCAATCCGGCAGCCATGGCCAAGGGAATGCTCAGACCCGTATCATTACCAGCGGGTATGGCACGGTAACCGAGACCCCTGATAAAGGTTGCAACCAGATTTGCTACAAATGCCATCTTCGAATATCCCAACCCTGTTGCTCCTGCTGAAACCCCTGTGGGAGAGGAACGGATCGCCTCATAATCCATTTCAATAGCCATCACAACAGCCTGGTTGCATCCCTCCGGGACTTCAATCGGATAGGTCTCCTGGGTGAGAACATTGAACTCATGGGAGTATATCCAGTTGGGATGAACTCTGCAGATACCGACCAGACTGGCTCCGTAGAAGCGAGCCACTTTCTTTATCATACGAGTCATCTCCTCAGGAGTTTCTGCAACCTGCCCTCCAGTTTCGACATAAGGCTTAATTCTCTCTGGAACCCCTTCCCATTCATAGAGTCCAAAGTTGCTCCGGGCATTTCCCATTCCATATCTCCACTCCAAACTCCATGAAGCGTTGCGAAGGGCATAGTCGATCTTTCGATAGCCCACCTTCGACTGGTATTTAACCTCAGAAAAGCTTTTCAATAAATGCCGATTTTTTTCATCCCATACATTTCTTTTAAACATCTCATTCTTTTGATTGAAGCGATAAGTCGGAACAGGAAAAGGAAATTCTGGTGCTTGGCGCTCTTGGATAGATTCCATGGGCTTCTCCGTTCTTGCATAAATATCTTCTTGACTTTGATGACGTCAAATTAGGTTTAGCAGAATTGAGAAGCTTTATCAAGGGTATCCCTGTATTCCTATGATGACGAATGAAAATTTGTCTTGAATTCTCAAAATGATTATGATATTAAGGATTTAAATCTCACCCATTGAAATTGAATTTTCATAATCCCTGGTCACCTGAAGGATTGTTCTCAGTTTCTTAAATCAGGACTTAGAAGAAAAATTGATTGCCATTTTCTTCAGAACCAGGGAAATTACTTAAAGGAGAGGAGGAAGAATGATGAGAGGCAGAATTTATCTTAAGGGTTCAATTTTGCTTGCTATGGCAACTTTGTTCTTGGTCGGTATGTCAGCTCTCTTCTCAATCGCCCAGGCACCACCTATTAAAATCGGGACCTTCACTCCCCTTTCAGGCCATGCCGCTTATTATGGGGAGCATATCGTGATCGGTGCGAAACTGGCCATCGATGAAGTGAACGAGAAAGGGGGCATCATGGGGAGAAAGGTAGAGTTCATTGCTGAGGATGACAAAAACATCCCTGCAGAAGCAGTCTCCGCCGCAGAGAAGCTGATTACCAAAGATCAGGTGGTGGCCCTCAGTGCGAGTATGGGGAGTTCTCCCGTACTTGCGGTGATGCCGAAAGTGAATGACGCGAAAGTGCCGATGTTCGTGCAAACAGCCACCTCGGTTTTGATCACGCAGCAATCTGGAATTGGGGGAAACCCGTGGACCTTCAAATGCAATCCCAATGATCCCATGATGCTCACCGCGCTTGCCAAGTTCATCGTTGAGAAGCGAAGTGTAAAATCGATCAGTTTTATTGGCGAGGACACAGATTTCGGTCGCGGCATCGTCAAGGGTCTCAAAGACTGGATGGTCCCAAATGGGGTAAAGATTCTTTCGGAGGACTATGTAAAGGCCGGTGAGACAGAGTTCACCCCGCTCCTCACGAAGGTCAAGGGACTCAAGCCAGATGTCTTGGGCCTTGGAGTTGTTGGACCCACACAGATCCAATCCCTTGTCAAACAGATGCTCGAACTTGGAATGAAGATTCCGTTGACAGGAAGGTACGACATCACCGCGAAGCAGATCGCCGACTATATTGCAGGGGGGGCGATGGAAGGTTCTACATGCGTTGAGCCTTACAGCCATTTGTATGAAGGTGGTCGTAACGCCCAATTCGTCCAGATGGTAAAGCAGAAGCTTGGCAGAGAGACCGGTATCTACTGGTGGGGTGTATACTGGTCTTATGAGGCGACCCGTGTAATGCTTGAGGCCATCAAGCGAGCAGGCAGCACAGATCGGAATGCGATCCGAGAGGAGGCAAAGAAGGTCGAGATGGATCTCATCACCGGAGTGAAGGTGAAGTTCGATGATCATAACCAGTGGCATCCCTTAGCCTTCATTACTGGGATCAAGGACGGAAAGATCGTTCTCTTCGGAACCGTCCAGACTTAGCGCATCATTGAAACCCCTTAATCTTCTTGAAATTGAGAGAGGTAAGCTCAAACACCGTTCTTACCTTGGGCGGAATGGTTTATGTTTTTTCAACACCTGGCAAACGGTCTCCTGATCAGCGGCATTTATTCCTTGGTGGCCGTCGGTTTCACATTGATCTTCGGGGTTCTTGAGGTGATCAATTTTGCTCACGGCGAATTCTACATGCTGGGGGCATTCATCGTCTTTTTTTTCGCTGGCCAGATCGGTCTCTCTTACTACTGGAGCATTCCCTTGTCGATCCTCGTTTCCCTGATTGTCGGGATTTTGGCGGAGCGGACAAGCATCCGTCCTCTTCTTGAGAAGTCTTTTGAATCCATGGTGATCTGTACTTTCGCTGTCTCCATGATCCTTATGAACGGAGCCCTTCTGACCTGGGGCGCAGAGCCAAGGATTATCCAATCTCCTCTCTCGGCTTCCGTCTCTTTTTTTGAGATCGCTTTCACTTATCAGAGACTTCTCGTGCTCATTATGGCCATTGCGATCTCCCTCGCCCTCCACTTCTTCCTCCAACGTACAAAGACTGGGAAGGCGATTCGTGCCACCGCCCAGAACAAGGAGGCCTGTCTGGCTGTCGGTATTGACATTGCCCGAATTTCAAGGCTCACCTTCAGCCTGGGGATCGGACTCTGTGGGTTGGCTGGAGCCTTGGTGGCTCCCGTTTACAGCGTTTTTCCAACGATGGGCCAGACGGCCATGTTCAAAGTTTTTGCCATCGTGATCCTCGGGGGTCTAGGAAATATGAAAGGGGCCCTTCTTGCTTCGCTTATCCTGGGGCTCGGAGAGAGTTTGATCGCAGGCTATGTCTCCGCAACTTTGAAGGATGGGCTTGCCTTCCTCATTATGCTGTCCATCCTGCTTCTCAGGCCTGCAGGCCTTTTCGGAAGGGCGGTGAGGACACTTTGAAATTCAAATTTCTCTATTACGCGTTCGCCCTCGTCTTTTTCGCCGTGCTGCCCCTGCTTGGTCTATCCTCCTACAGCCTTCATATCTTGATCATGATTGGAATCTTTTTGATATTGTCTCAGAGTCTCAATCTCATGATGGGCTATGTGGGACTTCTCTCCCTCGGAACTTCCGCGTTCTTCGGTGTCGGGGCCTATGTCTCGGCTCTCCTGGCCCTCAATTTCAAAACTCCCTTTCTCGCTTGTTTCCTCGCCGCAGGACTCAGTTCTGCTCTCCTGGCTGCCTGCGTGGGGATCCCCTTCCTACGGCTTTCCAGACACTCCTTTGTGGTGGGGACTCTTGCTTTCCTCCTCATCTGCGACCTTGTCTCAAGAAACTGGACTGCTGTCACCCGAGGGCCCATGGGCCTTCCTGGAATTCCTTCACCTCGGTTCAACATTCCCGGGCTTCCACCGATCACTATTACATCGAAAGTGGATCACTATTACTTCATCTTCATTTTGGTCTGTCTCGTCCTTCTTCTGTTCATCAAACTGATCAACTCGCGCCTCGGCCGAGCTTTCAGGGCCATCCGCGATGACGAGGTGCTGGCCAAGTCCATGGGAGTCAATACCTTCAAATACAAGTGGCTAGCCTTCATCATCTCTTCTTTCATTGCTGCGATTGCAGGAAGCTATTTTGCTCACTACATTATGTTTGTGGACCCTCTCATCTTTGATCTTTACTACCTTGAATATATCCTTATTACTGTCATTGTTGGTGGAGCAGGAACGGTCTGGGGTGTGGTGGCAGGTGCTTTCATCTTCACCACGCTACCCGAGTTCCTCCGCTTAGCCGGAGGGCTTCGCCTCGTCATTTATGGATTCATCCTCCTCCTTTCGATCCACCTTATCCCAGAGGGGATCGGAGGGATCATCAACAGGGGACTGAAGAAAAGGCGTCTCGTCGAAGCATGAGTCTCTTAGAGGTCTATGATCTGATAAAAAAGTACTATGGTCTCGTGGCCGTAGATCGGGTGACCCTCTCGATCGAAGAACGTGAGTTGGTCGGCTTGATTGGTCCAAACGGTTCCGGCAAGACAACCCTCTTCGATTGCATCACGAAATTTACTGAACCCAATAGCGGCAGAGTCGTCTTCAGGGGAAGAGAGATCACAGGAGAGAATTCTCATACGATTGCCCTGGCTGGACTTGTTCGAACATTTCAGCAGGCCCGTATCTTTCCTCGGATGACTCTCGTTGAAAATCTATTGTTGGCCGCCCAACAACACCGACTTCCTTATGAGTGGTCGAATTTATGGGATCGGTCTGAACCAAGGAAGACGGAGGCGGAATTGTTGAACAAGGCCCATCGCCTTCTTGAATGGGTTGACCTCCTATTGCTTAAAGAGGAACAGGCGGGAAACCTCTCCTATGGCCAACGAAAACTCCTTGCGATGATCATGGCCCTCATGCCGAACCCCCAGTTGCTTCTCCTCGATGAACCCACAGCGGCTGTTAATCCCCTGATGATCGAAAAGATCAAGAGCGTCATTGCCCAACTGAACAGGGAAGGCCAGACTTTCTTTATCATCGAGCACAACATGGATGTGATTATGGATCTATGCAGCCGAGTGATCGTCCTGGACCACGGAGAGAAGATTGCCGAGGGGACGCCTCCAGAAGTACAGAAGAATCCCCGCGTGATTGAAGCTTATTTCGGAGTCTAAATGAACGAGATCACTCTCCAGATGCGAGATGTTCGGTCCGGATATCAGGACATCGAGGTCTTAAAGGGAATCTCCCTGGATATCCTGAATTCCAAGATTACATGCATGATCGGTCCCAACGGCGCAGGAAAGTCTACAGTGCTAAAAACCATCTACGGGATCCTCAAGGCAAGAACGGGTGAGATCCTCTTCAAAGGAGAAAGAATAGACGGACAGAGTCCGCTGGAGATCTTGAAGCGCGGCATTTCGTATGTCCCCCAGGGTAGAGCAATCTTCCCACTTATGACAGTAGAAGAAAACCTTGAGATGGGTGCATTTATAAGAAAAGACGATCGGATCACGAAGGATATCGCTGACCTCATTGAAAAATTTCCGATTTTGGGAGAGAGAAGGAATACCCTAGCAGGCAACCTGAGTGGCGGTGAGGCGCAGATCCTTGTTCTGGCTATGGGTCTCCTCCTCCAGCCCGAGCTGATGCTTCTCGATGAACCTTCCATGGGGCTTTCTCCTCAGAGTGTGGGTCTCATTTTCAGGATCATCAAACAGATCAACGAAACGGGAACGACCATACTCATGGTCGAACAGAATGCACGCAGGGCCCTCGAAATTTCCCATCATGCTTTCGTCTTGGAACTCGGAAAGATGAGATTTGACGGAATTGGCGAGGAGATTTTGAACAATGCGGAGTTACGGAAAATCTACCTGGGAGCTTAGTTCAGATGAGAAGGCGGCCGTTTTTGACAAGTTCTTTCCCGTCTACCTTAAGAGTTGCATGGAGAAGGGTTCCGTCCATGTGGCTAGCGCTTGCGAGGGTCCCACCAAAGTAACGGTTTTCTCCTAGTCCTATGTGAACAGACCCTCTTACCCTTTCGTCCTCTGGTCCGCCGACGAGTTTTGCCTTTGGGTTTGCCCCTAACCCGATTTCACAAAGCATGGAGGCGTTCTCATCTCTGCGGAGAAGTTCTCTCAGCCCTTTCCACCCAGTCCCTCCTTTTACCTTTACCACCTTCCCTTTCTCTATCTCGAAGGTGATTGGTTTCAGGCATCTACCAAATCCAAGAATGGTTCCGTCCACTACCACCCTACCCTCCGCAGACCCTTCGAGAGGGGCAACGCCAATCGCCCCTGCCGGGATGAAGTCGATCTCACCCGGTTTGCGAACCGAGCCGAGGGCGAGCAGGGTCGGCCGGTTGGCCGTTTTGACACGAAGATTCGTTCCACGGGGTGAAGTAATTTCGATGGTGCGAGAGTCATCCAGAATCTTCTTAATCTTCTTCATCTCATCCGTAAGTGTGCGATAATCAATGGGGACGGTCCGACAGAGGGCATCCGGGGTAATCCGAAACATGCTGAGGATGCGAGCCCCTGCTTTCAGCGCCTCGTCCATGACACCCCCTGCAATCGGTCTGGTCGCACAGCCGATGATCACGTCTACGCCCTTCATTGCGCGGAGGACTGGCCGCGGAGGTTCTCGATAGGGAGGAATGGCAGGATAGATGACAGAGACAGGATGCGCATGGAGTTTAGAAGCAGCTCTTGAAATGGCAGCAGGTAGTCCCGGGGCCTGAAGGTCATCCGCAACCACCAGGACTTCCTCGCCCCTTCGAACATGCGCGCATTCTGTGAGGAGAATCTTGCAAGTCTGATCAAGGGATAAGGTCACTGAATGCCTTTCTTAAGCTTCATGAGCAAATGTTTCCAATAGACTCAAACCCTGGCTTCATATATTGTCCCAACGGTCTATCAGGTCAATACCATACCTTAGCACAGAATACAACTTAATGAAGCTCCGCGCCCTAAAGGGCCGGGCTTGCGGGGTAAGTGCCGGTGAAAAGATATTTTAATCCTCCTTTGTGAATATCCCCCGCCCTCATCCCTTGACAATGTTGCATATTGTCATTTAGAATGACGATATGCAACAATTAATTCCCCGGCCTCGCCTTACGCGCCAGACCCTTCGTTACCTGAAGGAGTCGCCGGTGACAGTGCTCCTCGGCGCGCGGCAAACCGGCAAAACAACCTTGGCGCGAATGGTCTCCGAAAAATATCGTAAAGTCCACTTTTTTAATCTCGAGCGGGCCGCTGGACGGCAGGCACTCTCCACGCCTGAACTTACGCTGGGTGAATGTCATGGACTGGTTGTGATCGACGAAGTCCAACGAATACCATCCGTCTTCGAGGTGCTACGGCCTCTCTGCGACCGGCCTGACAATCCGGCCAAGTTTCTGCTTGTGGGCAGCGCGTCGCCAGGTCTCATCCGTGGCGTTTCGGAGACGCTGGCCGGCCGCGCATTGTTCATCCGTGTCTCGGGATTCACGATTCATGAGGTTGAGAAAGAACAGAACCGCCTCTGGCTCCGAGGTGGCTTCCCCGGGGCCTTTCTATCTCCGGATGACAATGCCGCGTGGCGCTGGATAGAAGGGTTTATGACCACGTTTCTTGAACGCGACATCCCTCAGTTGGGCCTCCGCGTACCTTCCGAAGCTCTGCGACGTTTTTGGAACATGATCGCTCATTACCATGGCCAGGTCTGGAATGCATCCGAGCTGGCCCGCTCTATGGATGTGTCTCCCAATACGGTCCGTCATTACCTCGATATTCTTGGCGGAGCGTACGTCTTGCGCATTTTGCCACCCTGGTACGAGAACGTTAAGAAACGTCAGGTCAAATCTCCAAAGGTCTATGTCCGCGACAGCGGGCTGGTCCACTTCCTCCTCGGGATCGGCTCTATGACGGTCTTGCGGTCGCACCCGCGATACGGTGCTTCTTGGGAAGGATTTGCTCTTGAACAGACCCTGGCAATCCTTGGCGAGCGTGACGCATATTTCTGGAGCACCCTCCGCGGCGCAGAATTGGACCTACTGCTCTTACGCCAGGGCCACCGATATGGTTTTGAGTTTAAATGCACGGACGCGCCGTCTATGACACGCTCAATTCGCGTGGCCCTTGAAGACCTCCAGCTCGACAAAATCTACGTCGTCTATCCCGGCAGGGAACGTTACGCCTTGCATGCGCGCGTGGAAGCCCTCCCGCTGACTGGTCTGCCAGACCTTCGGCTTGTGAGCAAAGGAAATGCGAGCGAGCATCCGGGTAAGGGGAAATAGATTACAGGGTTGGAATTGCAAAGGGCAAATGTGTAAGACTACCTGAAAAGCTTTTCACTCTTGGGGCCTTAGCCAAATCCAGGGGTGCAAGCATAGTGGAAAGGCAAGAGGACGTCCATATGAAAATCGAATCGAAACATTTAAAGTGATCTAGAAACAGAGGATAGATAGCAGATATTGTAACCAGCGAAGTCGCTCTGTGCGTTTTTGAAATCCTGTAGAAATCCATCGGGGAATCCGGGTGCGCGTAGAAGGAATCTGGTGACAAAACCTGAGACTCCGAATCCTCGAGGTTGATCGTTACGGAGGGCGCCTTTACCTTTGGCGGAGGTCGGAATGCGGTCCCCATCCCGTTCAGCAACCCTTACGTCCCGGGAGTAAACCAGCATAGGCATTCCGGTCACGTTCATCCCCTCATATGGCGTATCGTCCACGTTCATGTCGAGCTTCTTCTGGGTGATGGTGAGCTTGGTTTTGGGTCGAAGACGACCGCGTCCGCCTCCCTGCTCCGAAAATGAAGTCATCTTTTCCAGCGGTATAACCTGTCATTGCCTCACTCGATCATGACTCTCCCAAGTACGCTTTCCGCACCATTTCGTTTTCGCTCAGATTTTCTGTGCTGTCGTGCAGCACGATGCGTCCGGTCTGCAGCACATAACCCCGACTCGCCACTTGGAGTGCCATGAGCGCATTCTGCTCCACCAGGAGGATCGTGGTGCCCTGTGCGTGAATGTCTTGAATGATCTGGAAAATCGTTTCGACCAGAACCGGCGAAAGTCCCATACTCGGCTCGTCCAGAAGCAAGATGCTCGGACGCGACATCAAGGCGCGTCCGATCGCCAGCATTTGCTGCTCTCCACCGGAGAGTGTGCCGCCCTGCTGATTTTGTCGCTCCTTCAACCTCGGAAAGAATCCAAACACACGTTCCATGTCTCGCTGGATACCGGCCTTGTCGCTGCGGTGGAACGCACCCATTTCCAGATTCTCTCGCGTCGTCAGCCGGGGGAAGATGCGGCGGCCCTCCGGCGCCTGGCAGATGCCTAATGCGACGATGTCGTGAGCCGGGGCGCGGTCGATCCGCCGTCCCTCGAGCGTGATCGTCCCCTCTTTGGGCTGTAGCACGCCGGAGATCGTCTTGAGCGTCGTCGTTTTGCCGGCCCCGTTCGAGCCGATGAGCGTAACGATCTCGCCCTTGTCGACGGTCAGAGAGATGCCTTTGAGAGCATGGATATTACCATAATACGTGTGAATGTTGTGGAGTTCAAAGAGTGCCATCTTGCTGGCTCCCTGTTCACGCCAAGACCTTTTGTTTTGGTCGCCGGGCCCCCGCGGCGACCCCTTTGCCTAGGTAAGCTTCGATGACTTTGGGATTGGTACGCACCTGCTCCGGCGTCCCTTCCGCGATTTTGGCGCCATAATCCAGAACGGTGATACGTTCCGAGATGCCCATCACCACTCTCATATCGTGCTCGATCAACAAGATCGTGATGTCCAGCTCGTCGCGCACGCGCTTGATCAGCGCCATCGCGTCTACGGTTTCCTGTGGATTCATGCCGGCCGTAGGCTCGTCCAAGAGCATAAGTTTCGGATTGATCGCCAGAGCCCGTGCAATCTCCAACCGCCGCTGAAGTCCGTAGGGAAGGTTCTTGGCGAGTGTCTCGCCTTTGCCGGCCAATCCGACATACGCCAAGAGCTCCTGAGCGCGCTCGCGCGCTTTGGCCTCCTCTTGCATCACGGACGGCGATCGCAGCAGTGCGCCGTACCAAGTCGATTTCAAGCGGCAGTTCATCCCGACCAACACATTCTCGAGAGCGGTCATGTTGCTGAAGAGACGGATATTTTGGAAGGTCCGTCCCAGCCCCAGAGCCGTGACGCGATTGGGACGCAGGCCGCCAATCTCCTTGCCCTCCAAAAACATGTGACCCGACGTCGGCTTGTAAATGCCAGAGACCATGTTGAAAAAGGTCGTCTTGCCCGCGCCGTTCGGGCCGATCAGACTTGCGATCATGCCTTTCTCGATATCGAGGTCGAGGTCGCGCAGCGCGGCCAAGCCGCCAAATTGCTTGCTGATTTTTCGAGCTTCCAACAAAGCCATGGCGATCTCCTCCGTTATCCTCTTTCTGCTGGCAGGGGCGTTTCTTCCTCCGCCGCGCGTAGTTCGGCGCGCCGTGCGGCGCTGGGAAAGAGTCCTTCCGGTTTGAGCACCATGATGACGACCATCGCCAAACCAAAGAAGAACCACCGCCATAGGGAGAGGTCAATCGTTGTCAGCGGAGAAATGTGAAGCGCCTGACCGACGCCGCGTGCGAAGACGGTGGTCTGAGTCAGGATGACGCGGTCAAAGAGCTGGAGCAACATGCCACCGATCACGACACCCTTGATGTTGCCCATGCCGCCGAGAATGACCATGCACAGGATCATGATCGACAAATTGAACTTGAACAACTCTGGGAAGATCGCCTGCAGCTTGGCCGCGTAGAACGCTCCCGAAAAACCGGAGAAAGAAGCGCCGATCGCAAAAGCCAAGAGTTTGGTTCGAATGGGATCAACCCCCATGCAGTCGGCGGCAGTCTCGTCCTCGCGCAGCGCCATCCAGGCTCGACCCAGGCGCGAGTTTTGCAGCCGTGCGTTCGCGAAAATGACGAGGGCAGCAATGATCAGGATCAGGTAATACCAGGGCATAGGGTCGAAGCTAAACCTAAATCCCAGGATCGACGGCCGTCCGACGGGGTTCAATCCCTGTACCCCATTGGTTAAATTAAAGTCACTGAGCAGCCGCCAGGGCCCGACACCAATCGTCACACTGCCCAAGTTACGGATGACGACGGGCACGATCTCGCCAAAAGCCAGCGTGACGATGGCCAGATAGTCACCGCGGAGGCGCAGCGTTGGCGTGCCGATGATGATGCCGAAAAACGCGGCGACGATCACGGCGGCCCAGATCACGATCCAAAAGTTCCATTCTAGGTGATGCGCCGGCCAGGTGAGGATGCCCGTGGCGTACGCGCCGATCGCAAAGAACGCGGCGTAACCCAGGTCGAGCAGGCCAGCATAGCCGACGACGATGTTCAGGCCCAGGGCCAGGATCACGAGAACCATCACGTCGGTGACATCGTTGACGATCCCCCACTTGAACGTTTTGTCCACCAGCGGGAAGATCAGGAGCAGAACAATCGAGAACGTCCAGATGAGGATCTGGCGTTGCCGAGCCGGCAGTGCTCGCCAGGGCCCTGTCAATGAATGCCAGATTTGAGCCATAGAACCCCCCACTCAGTCTTTCTCCGGTGTCCGCTCGCCCAGCAGCCCGGATGGTTTGAAGACCAGTACCAGGATCAGTGTCGTAAAGACAAGGGCACGCGTCCATTCCGAGGAGAGATACTGATCGCTGACTGCGTTGAGAAAACCGATGACGTAGCCGCCCAACACCGCGCCACCGATATTGCCAATGCCTCCCAAAACCGCGGAAGTAAAGGCCAGAAGGCCGGCGTCAAAACCCATCAGGTAACGGCCTGTGTTCAGGTAGATGCCGACCACCATGCCGGCCGCACCGGCGAGGGCGCCGCCTATAAAGAACGTGTTGCGAATCACCGTTTCGACGTTGATGCCCATGAACGCCGCCGCCTCGCGATCTTGGGCCGTGGCCCGCATGGCCTTGCCCATCTTGGTGTTCCGAATGAACAGGGTCAAGATGACCATCAACGGCACGGTAACGCCCATCAGAAACACATCCTTGGTCGTGAACAGAACGGCCGTCTTCATTCCCAATACGTCGTTCAGAATATCGATCGCGGGGAAGATGTTCGGATAATTGATCTGGCTGGGTCCCTTCCAGATCATTCCCAAATTCTCCAACATGAAGGACATGCCGACGGCCGTGATGAGCGCAGCCAAGCGCGGGGCGCGGCGCAACGGTTTATAGCCGATGCGATCGATCAGCATGTTGATCGTTCCCGTGCAAAGCATGGTCACAAACATGACCCCGAAGACGATGACCCACAGTTGCCAGCCTCCCAGGGTACGGTTGACATCGAGAAATCCCAGCAAGGTCAGCGAGATCAGGAAACCCCACATGTAGACGTCGCCGTGGGCGAAATTGATCAGCTGGATGATGCCGTACACCATGGTGTAGCCCAGCGCGATCAACGCCAGGTAAGAGCCAATCGTGACGCCGTTGATGATGAGTTGAATGAAAAGTTCAGTCTCGGTCATCTAACCCCATCCCCCTCTAAGATAATCTAAGGATCTTCCTACCGCTACGCCATTTCGCCGACGACTTCCAGTGCTCCCGCGCCGTACAGAAGCGGCGTCTCCGCAGCCAACCTGTCCGCAGTTCGACGAGAATCGTGTCCAGCGCGACGCGGGCGAGTCGACACAGCTACACCGGGGGGGGCGGGCGTAGCCGCCGCCCGCAGTTAGCGCGCTGGTGTCGAGGAACCACTCCCTGGAAAAGGGGGTGGCACTGGCGGGCTGCCGCCAGCTTCGGGAACAACTTGGGCGGCCAAATGGCCTCAGGGGGCAGCTCCCCGGCTTCGGCGACTTCCCCTTGGGCCACGCGCATCGCGTTCTAGATACAACCCGCGGCGTAGACCCGGTTGAGGTTCAAGACCTCCTTTGCGTCGTCGAGCAGCCGCTCGGAGCCCTCCAGCGTCTCACAGAGGGCTTGGCTCAGGGCGCGAGGGGCCCAGAGGATCACGGCAAGCCAAAACTTCACGAGGGTGTGCAGGGTCCAGCGGCGTTGCCGTTTCGTCATCCGAACGGCAGCAAAGAACTCTGCCAGAGGGCGCCGGTCACGTGGCTTAAGCCACACCCCAGAGCTAACCCTGGCGATGAGAAAACTCATCGCCGGGGTTAGACGAGATTCTACGAATGCTACTTGCACTTCATGTCGCCACTGATATTGCTCTGCCAGACGTACTGGCCGCCTTTGAACAGAAAGCCGGACATCAGGTAGGTTGTCGGATCGCCGTTTTCGTCAAAGGTGATCTTGCCGGAAACACCTTCCAGATCCTTGGTGACGCGCATCGCGTCGAGGACTGCCGCGCGCTTGCCCTTGACGTCAGTGGCCTGGCTGAGCCTTGGCGCAGCCCGTTTGATCGAATCCAGAATCACCAACATAGCGTTGTAGGAGTAGATGGACCAGCCGATGGGGTCCGCACCGTATTTGGCTTTGTAGTTCTTGTAAAAGTTCTTGCCTACTTTGGTCGGCAGCTGATCCAGAGCCGGGCTGGCAAAGGTTACGTAAAGGTTGTTGTTGAGGATGTCTGGGCTGACTGCTTTTGGAACGGCGTCGGAATACATCGCGTCGTCTGAGAGCAGTTTCACGCCGGCCTTGAACATTCCCAGTGCGTCCATTTGCTGCGCGATCTGAGGACCACCGGAATCCACTAACCCACCAAAGTAGACGACGTCCGCACCGGAGGCTTTGACTTTGGTGAGCAGAGCACGAAAGTCAATGTTCACGGACTCGACGCCATCGTGTGCGGCGACGTTCAGCCCGATCTTCCGGGCGTGCTTATCGAATACGTCGGCGATGCCCTTGCCGTACAGTTGGCGGTCGTCGAGGATGTAAACCTTCTTGAAGCCGAGGCATTTCGCCCACGCCGCACCGGACGCGCCCTGGAAATCATCCGCGCCGAACGTGCGGAAGTAGTTGACCTTGCCAGTCGGGCGGTAGATGCCCGGTTCGCCGGGGGCATAGCCGCTCTTGGTCAGGCCGGGGTAACTGTTCGCAGGGGTGATCATCGCCATGCCAGCCTCGTTGGTCAAGGGCATGGAGATCTTAGCAGCGCCGGAATTGTAGGTGCCAAAGTAGACCAGGGTTTGTTCGTCGGTGATGGCTTTTTGCGCGTTGGCCGCTTCGATGGTGCCGTCCCACGAGCCGGTGGTAGGCGAGGCATCATCTAGGAAAACCAATTCGATTTTGTAGCCCGCAACCTGCCCCTTTACCTCGTCCAGTGCCATCTGGGCGGCATTCAGCATAGCTTTGCCTTCAGGGATCATGGCCCCCTGCATTGGCCAACTCTGGTAGATCTTGATGACCTTTGTTTGAGTCGCAGCCGGATGGGCTGCGAGAACAATGAACAGGCCGCCTAAAACAATGAGTGAAATGATACGAAGCGTTTTCATTGCAAGACCCTCCTTCTCTAAAATGTTTGTGGAGATCTAAGCGTGCCGAGACTCGAATTGGGAGCCGACCCCTTGCCTCGGTCAATACCAATAGCACTGTCGCATCCTCGCGCACCCTGGCGGAGGACTTTCAATGGCTCAATCCCCCCTTTCTACGACTGGACGTACCTCTTTCAGGGCGTCCCTGTCATATATCTCCCGCAGTCCGTTGGCCCCTCGCTCGCCGAGCGCGTTCAAGCGTGAAATCTCCTCTTTTAGCTCCCCCGCGATCACGCCGCTGGGGACTAAGATGTGGACGTCGGTCACCTGCGGTGAGGTGATAAGAACTCCCTTCCGATGGCCGGGAGTATAAGAAAGCTCGGCGTTGTGTGTCAAGGGCAAACTTGGCACAGCATGTTGAGGGCTTAAGGATTGGCGTGGACGAGAGTTTCTCGGTTGCTATGGTATGCTGTGGACTCAAGTTCGTGAATTTTCTACCCGAAGCAGGTCCCCTTCCTACTTGGCGCCGTTCCATCTCGGGTTCTTGTCTCGCGATTCAGATGAGATGATAAGAACTTGCTTTGGGATGGGATGAATATATATTATAAAGGGGGTTGTATGTCAAGAAGAAAAAATCACAAGATATGGGATGCTTTCTCAACCCATCCTGGGGAGACGTGGACAAAGAGCTTTCGGAGTCGGATGAGGATGACCGAAGACAGGACCTTCATCCTCACCAGCCAACAAAAGGGACTTTTTTACCCACTCCTGCGGGCAAACTAACCCCTTGCCCCATCCATCCGAACGAGATCTACTGTCCACTCACCTCACATAGGAATCCATCGGGTAATCCGGGTGAGCATAGAAGGAATCAGGGGATAAAATTTGAGACTCCGAATCATCGAGGTAAATCGTCGGGGAGGGCGACTTCACCTTAGGTGGAGGTCGGGCCTTCACCTTCCACAGCCCAAGATGCTTGAGGATCTTTTTAATCACTTCCTCATCTTCTATGGAACTGATGATCAGAACCTCAGAATCAAGATCTTTAAGGAGCCGAGCATTCGAGTAGGAACGGAAGGAACCCAACAAGGCTGAAGTGTTGATTTCTTGCCACTATCCACACCTTCCAAAAAGCTTCGATTTGAATGATAAGTCGAAACCCTGGATTCGTTCCATTCGTAATTGTTTGGAGCGTTGCCTAGTGTGTGATGGGTGAGCCCGTAGCTCATCTACAAGGATGGAGGATTTTCCTCCTTACGGTTCACGGATGAGGGTTTCCAGTTTCTTCAGACTCTGTTTTACATATTGGGCGAGGAGTCCCAGTTCTGAATTAATGACCACCAAGTCCACCCCTTCCTTTAACCACCGGACGGCCATCTCCACATTACCAGCAAAGATCCCAACCTTTTTCTTGGCTTCTCTCGATCTTCGGAGGATATTGGCAATCTCCTCAGTGAGGATGGGATTCGAGAACTCGCCAAAGATACCTAGGTTCATGGAGAGGTCTCCTGGTCCGATGAAAACCATGTCATAGAACTCCACCGCGAGAATTTTATCGAGGTCCTCTACGGCCTCTCTCGTCTCAATCTGGATGATGACCACCGTGTCTTTATTGGGAGCGACCTTTCTCTCCATGATCTTCAATCCAAAATCAGTCGCCCTGCCAGGCCCAATCCCCCTCTTGCCTTCAGGAGGATAGAGGGCAGCATCTCTCACCTTCAGGACATCCTCGACATTTCGCACCTGGGGGACAAGAATGGCATCTGCCCCGGCGTCAAGATAGCTCGCAATATACTCGTAACTAATGGTAGGAATTCGAACAACCCCATAGGAGGGGGTTGAAGCGATGCCCTGGAGCATGGACTGGATCGTCTCAATTGTCATGGCAGAGTGTTCACTATCAATCAGCAGGAAATCAAAACCCAGTTTTCCTACGAATTCAGACATGACCGGATGAGGGATCTGGATAAATGTCCCCACCAGAGGTTTCCCTTTTTGAAGTCTCTCCTTAAATGGCTCACGACATTTGGAGATCTTTGACGTAGGCGCGGCAGGCTCTTTGATTCTTTCCATTCCTTCCCGGGGCCGAATCTTAATTTCGAAATTGAGCCTTTTCATTACGTCTCTGGCCTCATCGGTCAGAATGGGCATTTCCTCTACAACGATGGATGTCATGCCCCGTGCATAATACTCCTCTATCTCCCTACCGGTCAGATATTGTGGCATCTCTTATCGCTCCAACGCTATAAGGTCGGCTCTTGCGCCATCCGGTAAATCTCTTCCTCGGGCCGAGCAATGACATTCACAGAAATCACTTCGCCAATCTTTTTTGCCGCTGCAGCTCCTGCGTCCACGGCTGTCTTGATGGCTCCGATCTCGCCCTGGAAAATAACGGCAAAGAGACCTGCGCCTGGGTTGTTTCCTCCCAGAAGGGTGACATTTGCAGTTTTCAGTGCGGCGTCGGCAGCTTCGATAGCTGTGACCAGTCCTTTGACCTCAATAAATCCTAGACTTTCCATGAATCTTTCCCTCCTTCTATTCAAGTTTCAGTTT
>Ga0315308_1000256_pt1 | contig 29116 bp, 27 predicted proteins | sample TDP3_MG_FD_203078 | JGI IMG/M metagenome (GOLD analysis project Ga0315308, IMG submission 203078) | Freshwater sediment microbial communities from Lake Towuti, South Sulawesi, Indonesia - TDP3 | ecosystem: Environmental > Aquatic > Freshwater > Lake > Sediment | place: Indonesia: South Sulawesi... | reverse complement strand
GACAACGCCGTCAAGCCCAGATTGGGATCCCAAATGCGACGTATCAGGGCCTACTACGGGCGTGCCAGACGGAATCGTTGACATGCGAGACATAGGCTTCGCTTGCGCCCACTTTGGCTTGACATCGAAATGGGTAAACATCACCACTTTCATTGACACGCAAAACAACCTAATCTATGGAGAAACAAGCCACTTCTCCCTAATCGGCATCCACAGAGAATAAACGCTTTAAGCCCAAGCATGCTCGTTATATAGATGACACACGTCTCAGACTAATCAAGTGAATTCCGGTGGACAAATGGAAATACTATGATATCCGCCACAAGAACCACCTGTTATGCAACCCAATAAACCAAGACAAGTTCGAAAGGCTGTGCAGACTTCTCAGACTAGAACAGGGAGCCCGAGTCTTAGACATAGCCTGCGGAAAGGGAGAATTCCTAGTCAGGCTGGCAGAGCTATATGACGTATCAGGCGTGGGCATAGACATATCACCCTACTGCATTAACGACTGCTTGCTGAAACACCGAAATCGTGTGCCCAACTCCGACATAAAGTTCATAGAAATGGACGGCGCAAAATACAAACCTGAAACTTATGAGTCCTTCGATTTAGCCATGTGCATAGGTGCAACTTGGGTTTATGGCGGCTATCGCAGGACAATACAAGCATTAAAGATGATGACAAAGCCAGGCGGACTAATAATAGTAGGAGAAGCCTTCTGGTTGAAGGAGCCGAGTCAAGAATACTTAGAGGCGTCTGGCATGAAGAGAGAAGAAATCGACACGTATGACAACAACGTAGAAGTAGGGGAAAAAGAAGGATTAACCTGCATCTATTCACTCGTCAGCAACCACGACGATTGGGATCATTATGAATGGCTCAAATGGTGGGCAACAGATGACTATGTAAGAACCCACTTTCACAATCCAGACATCCCAGAGTTACTAGATCGAAGTAGACAAGAAAAGGAAAACTACCTTCGCTGGGAAAGAGACACGCTGGGATGGGCAATATACGTTTTCAGAAAAGCACAAGAGCAGTCCGCTGTTCCTTGATGCGCACCGCTCAAAAGTTACTTGAAACTCGTTCAAAGCTGGAAGAGCATGACAAACTCAAGCTCAAGGTGAAAACCTACAATTAAGTGCTGATAATGTGCAAGCTGTAAATGTAGAATAGTAAGTAACCGTTTTACCTAGAGTTTTTAAGATACGCTAACCATTAATTACTTGACTGAGGGCTTTGCGTGAAAGAGATTTTGAAGAATTGGGGCAAAGAACTTTGGATAGCCGAAGAAGCAGAATACGGCGGAAAAATCCTGTTCGTAAAAGAAAACAGGAGCACATCTCAGCATTACCATAAGGATAAGAAAGAGACAATATACTGTTTCAAAGGCCTAGTGGATATCATATTAACCGACAGAATAGCTACGCTGAAAGAAGGCGATGACTTAACACTTCTTCCGAAGACGATACACAGCATAGTAGGAAAAAAGGATTCAATATTATTTGAAGTGTCGACTCCACAGTTAGCCGACATAGTTAGAGTGGAAGAAAACCTAAAGAAAACAAGCAGAACCTAAGAAATTATCGTCTCTATTTTTTCCCTCTTGCCACCCGCAAAAGCGCAGTAGTTAATCCAAACTGTCATGATGCTAATTGAACCTCTTTGGTGGGGCCGGTCGGATTTGAACCGACGACCTTTACCCGGAAACAGCGCTGGGCTGCTCCTACGGGTTTCTCCTGACCGCTCCAGAACTTCTTCATCCCAAGCGGTTGGTCCGCAAACCCGTTTGCTACATTCTGGAGCCCGTCGTCATACCTGCCTAGACTACGGCCCCATTTTAAGGCATTAAATTTACTGTGAAGGATAAGATATATGCGTTATTCCCCTTCGAAGCAATTATATTGGGCTTTGTGAACGGTTCTTGTTGAAATAACATTTATCTAATCCCTGACAACTAAGCGAAGGACTATAAGCACGGTTTTGTGAGTGCTAAAGAGGGAAGAATTAATTGCTTTTCACAAGTGAAGGCTAGACAGCCAAATTTCAAGGCCTTAACTACTTCAAACTTGTTAATCTCCTCCACAAAACTTGTAAAAAACACAGAAGATGCCGTTACAAACGTTATTTCTAAAGGTTTGCATAATGTTTCATGCATAAAATTTATAAGAAATGAACACCAATACCATGTTTTTCGTGGGACAAATTGTATGCTGGAATCTGAAAAAATGGCGAAAATTGCTGAATATGCCTTCATGGCCTTCATGGTAATCGCGCTGATAGCAGGACTAGCGCTGGGCTATATGGCTTATGATAAAGGTGAAACAGCTGGAGTATCCTATCCCATTGGTTGGGGACACCCAGACCTAGCGGACTCCATCGCATACGTCACATTGGTCATGCTGATTCTTGGCGTCATAGTCGGGCTTATAAGCGTTACCATAAAAGAAACTATGCCATTCCTCATAGCTGCAATCGCCATAGCAATAGCTGCAGCTAGCACGAGTGTCTGGGCGCCGCTTGTCAAGATAAGTCCTCTCTTGTCTTACTGGGCGTTAGCAATGTTAAACTTCGTTTGGGCATTCGTAGCTCCAGCAGCAGTCATAATCGCCGTAAAAACAGTCTACGCGATGGCAAGAGGAAAATAAATTTTTCTCCTCTTTTTTTTATTTCCGTTTTTATACGAACCTATGAATCTTTATACTATACCAACAATGTATATGTAAGTAACTGAATTGAAAGCGAAAAGTTAATGAGCATAAGCTTAACGTGTATTTTGGGGTTTGCCGGCCATAGGGTGCGGGACCCACCTGATCCCATTCCGAACTCAGAAGTTAAACCGCGCTCCGTTTCCGGTTGTAGTGTGGTCTTCGGTCACGCGAACCCGGGAAAGCTGGCAGCCCCACCACCACTTGGTCTAATCCACTAATTTGGAGGAAAATTACCTAAGATTTATAACTAAGCGTTTGATAGTTTTTCCGAAAGGTGAGTCTGTGAACACATTAGCGGCAATTTCAGCCTTACAGAATTGGATTGCGCAGGAACCGTTTGGAGACTACTCATGGATTCTAACTGTAATCTTCTACGCCTTCTTCTTTGTTTTCATGTTTTATGGGCAAAGAATCCAAATGTATGTCATGCTCAGGGAAGTTGAAAGCTCACTTTACAAACTGAAGTACATAAAGGATGAGGGACGAAAAATTGCAATAGAAACAATTAGAGAAATTGGAAAGCCCCAAACAGACCCAACTGTTAGAGTTGACAGATTCCTAGAGTACATTACAATAACGCCGCAAAGCCTTGACCCAGCAGGCGTAGTTTGGAAACTTGAACATATACTTGACGTTAGAGACACTCGGTTTAAAGATGAAGTGAAATTGATGGGACCAGCAGCAGACCAAACCCAAGCAAACAATTTGGAACTCACCCTTGAAGCGGCAATGGCACTAAACTACATTTACAAGGTCATAAGACACTATTATTTGTTCGGCAAAAAAACTCTGAGCCTATATATTATAATGCAGATACAAATGATATTGCCCCTTGTTATGCGGGAAGCAGAGGCATATGCCAATGCATTGAAAGCCTTTGCACATGGTCAACCTATAGGCGACGGAGCAGGCGCATTAGTAGCGGCGAAACTCATGCATGGAAATGAAACAAGAAAAATACCTAAAGACTGTGTTGTTGCACCCGTACCGATAGAAGGACGCACAGCATATGTGATAAAGGCTGAAGGACCCGGAGGAGAGGTTGGCAAGATTGGAGACGGAATAAAAACAATTATTGATGAAAATGAAGGAAAGATTGCCACAATAGTCATGGTTGACGCTGCCATGAAACTCGAAGGCGAGGAAGTCGGCGAAGTTGCTGAAGGTGTTGGCGCAGCCATAGGTGGGCCCGGTGTTGACCAGTTCAAGATCGAGGAATCCATTCTAAAATATCGTATTCCAATAAACGCTGTGATAATAAAAGAGGACATTGGCGACGCAGTTTCGCCTATGCGTAAGGAAATCTTTGACGCTGTTGACAAGACTATCGAAAGAATAAAACAGGTTATTTTAGAAAGAACAAAGGAAGGAGACAAGGTTATAATTGCTGGAGCAGGCAACACTATTGGTATTGGACAGTAGGAGATGAGTGAAATGAGTAAGGGGCCATCCAACACAGCAACCAAAATCTCGTCATTCGTGCTGATGATAATATTTGTAACTCTAGCATTATCATTAACGGCACTAATAGTAGCCACCACGGCTTTTAGTCAGGGTAACCAATTTGTTGCCGGGTACTTGTTGCTAATAGGATTCTTAGGTGTAGCCTTTTCCGCATACGTGCTGTTTCAAACAAGAAGGCGAATATTACGTTTGAGAATTGAGGTTCCAGCAATAACAACCACCATCGAATGCAGAAAATGTAACTTCAAGAACGTCAGAGAGTTTCAGCGCGGCGATTATATCTTTAAGGAAGTTGAACCTTGTCAAAAATGCAACGACAAGATGTTAATAACAGCGATCTACAGAGAAGTCAAAGAAAAAGCAAGAGAAGGAATTACTCACTAAGTTAAGACAACACATCCATCACCAACTACCAGAACAGTGTGTTCTGCCTGAGCAACTAATTTTCTGCTCACTTCAATGAATATAGGATAGCCCATAATAACTTTAGACGACAGTAGCTCTTGGAAGGCTTTCCGAAAATGCTCATCAGGCACTATACCTTGCAACCAACGTTCAGCAAAAGGCAAAGTTCTAAAGCTTTCCTGAACGTACTCTAAAAGTTGCTTGGCATACGGGTTTTTTAATGATTTAGACTTGAGAAAACGGAAAATTGCGACTTCTTCACCGTCTTCAACCCGACCGACAGCATCTGGAAGAGTCACGAAAGGCTCAATAGCGTAGACTTCGCCCAGTTTGATTTTTGTAAGAGACGTTTGGTAGACATTCGGTAGGGAAGTGCCTGCATGTATTAGATATCGCCCAACCGAATGTCCATTCAGGTTCGAAATCGGCTTGAAGCCGCGAAATCTTATGACTTTCTCGATCATAGCGCCTAGTTGTGAAGTGAGCATTTCTGGACGCATATTGTTTATGGCTGTTTTCAAGGCTTGTTCCGCTGCATCCGCAAGGATTTTGTATTCTGGATTAAAGCATATTGTGACAGCTGTGTCAGTTACGTAGCCGTCCACGTGAGCGCCAATGTCTACTTTAACTATGGAGTTTTTTGGAATTCTTCTTTTGTCGTTTGGCGGAGACGTGTAATGCGCTGCTATCTCATTTATCGAAACGTTACATGGAAATGCTGGTTTTCCACCTTTTTCCCGTATAAGACCCTCTGCTTTTTCACAGATTTCAATTATTGGCATGTCTTCGCGAACGAAACTTTTTATTTCTTCCCGTGTCTCACGCAGAATTTTTCCAGACTGCCGAAACTTTTTGAGGGCTTCCTCATCATAATGGCTCATCAAAGTCACACTTGTTTTTATTAACGCTAACCGTTTTATTATTTAAAAGGTTAATGATGAGGTGGAACAATTGGCTAAAATAACTTGGTTTGGGCATGCAGCATTCAAAATAGAAATTGCCAATAAAATCGTTCTAATTGACCCATGGCTTGATGGAAATCCAACATCTCCAGTTAAGGCTTCAGAAATAACCAAAACAGACATCGTATATGTTACCCATGACCATGGCGACCACTTAGGCGACTCCTGCGGCATATGCAAAAGAACAAACGCAACTTTCGTGGCTACCGTTGAACTTAGTTCTAGTGCGAAAGAACAGGGCGTCAAAAACGTTGTTGGATTAAACATCGGTGGAAGTGTAGAAATTAAGGGCGTAAGGCTGTCTATTGTCCAGGCTTTTCACACCGCTTCCAAAGGTGCACCAACAGGGGTTATCATCGAAGGCGAAGGCAAAACAGTCTATCATGCTGGAGACACAGGACTTTTCGGGGGACATGCGTCTACTCGGAGAACTACACAAACTTGACTTGGCTTTAATTCCAATAGGCGGGTATTACACTATGGGAGCTAAAGAAGCGGCCGAAGCGGTTAAGCTGCTTAAGCCAAAGGCGGTTATTCCAATGCATTACAAGACTTTTCCAGTCTTGGCACAATCAGCAGATGAGTTTGCGAGGAATGTTAGAGAGAAGATACCGAAAGTAAAAGTAATTACGCTAAATCCCAGTGAAAGCTACCAGTTTTAGTTGAAAGTCATTTAAAGTCTAAGTGCAAAAACTTTGGGTTAAAGGGTTGCAGACTTGCCTCCGCCAAGATGAAAAATCATCCTCGCTCTTTCTAGATTGCATCCATCTGTAAAAGCTTCACACCTTAACGTTTTATGCGGAATTTTTCCACTATACTCCTTGCTTTTTCCCGTTTCCTCTGGTGTTCAGCAAGAAATTTGTTGATCCTTTCTGTTAGGTCGGTTTTGCATTCACCGCATAATATTTTGCCAACCTTGCATTGTTTTTCTCTTTCAGCGAGTTTTTTGTCATCTTCTTCGAACAGGTAAAGGAAGTATTGGAATATTGTGCAGATGTTTGGTTCTCCGCCCTTTTTCTTTTGCTCTGCTGTTGTTGCCTTACCGCCTGTGAAAGCGTTCCATATTTTGCGCTTCACCACTTCAGACGGGTCCGTGGTGAATATGGATGTTTCAGGTTCTGAAGCACTCATTTTTCCGCCTATTCCAAGCCCTGGCAGGAAGCGACAGTGGATTTGAGCTGGTTTGTAGTAGCCGAGTTTTTCAGCTATGTCTCTGGTTATTCGCCAGTACGGGTCTTGGTCTATGGCTGCTGGAATAAGTGCTGGAACATTTTCACCAGTGAGTTTTGCGTGTATAAAGCATGGAACCGCTTGGATTGCTGGCCAGAAAATCCATCCAATGTTTGTGCTGTCTTGGAATCCGAAAGTCGCTCTTGCCGTTGAATAGGTTATGCGTTTTGCAACTTCCAAAGCTATGTCGTAGAGCAAGTCTATGTCTTGCACATCAAAAATTATGAATGTGTTTTCGGGTTCAAAGCCTAAGGCGATTAAATCTAAAGCATTTTCATAGCCGAAGTTCCTCGTCTCATTAAGTTTCAGTTCGTCCTCTACCACAAATTTTTCGTCATCAGTCATCTGAAAATAAAGTCTGGTGTCAAATTTGTCTTGAAGATGCTTCGTGAAAATCCATGGGACAAGATGTCCTATGTGAACATGGCCTGAAGGACCTCTACCTGTGTATAACACAAATTTTACTCCTTTTTCGTAAAGGTCAAGGACAATGTCTAAATCGCGATGCGAAAAAAAGAGTTCCCTCCGCAATTGAAGATGAAGCTCGCCGGTGTGCTTCGCTATTTTCTGTAACAACTCTTCTGTTACTGGCTGTGTGCCAAACTCTCGTATTAAACGTTCATAGTCTACCTTGCCCCTGACTTCCCATGGAGTAACAACCATCTCGTTTTTCTCTTCATCAGTCAAACGAATGCCGCCTGTAATGCTTAGCTCCTTATACAATTCCTAAAAACCATATTAAATTTTGTGTGAACAGAAGCTCAAGACAGCTTCACAACATTGGGTCGGAATAAGCTATAAATATTATTTCTGCATTTTTGATTGGTGTCGGTGTGAAGTGATGCCTCGCCAATTTACTTAAAAAGGCAAACTCTTTCTGGACAAAAGCTAGCGAGGAACACGCATACTTTTATTAGAACTAGAACAACTACATTACCAAATTTACCCTCTATTCATGAAGGGAAAAGCCATGGTTGACCTTAGAGAGCACGAAGGCAAAACACTTTTAGCCATAGGAAGACTAGGCGGAAAGGCTTCAGCGGAGCAGGTAATGAATGAAAGCGGATTGTCTAGTGCAGCGATAATGCGTGCCGCACTAACAATGCAAGAGAAAAAACTTGTGAAAATAGAAGAGAGAAAACAAACTACTGTGAAGCTTAACAAGGAAGGGAAGCTTTACGCTGAAAAACAGCTACCTGAACGTAGAATTCTGGACATGCTCTATGATAAGGGCGGTGAAACATCAATATCCAAGGTTCAACAGGAGATAGATGTTCCTTCTCATGCTATCCCTGTAGCATTAGGTTGGCTAGTGCAGAAAAACTGGGCTGTAATAAATCAAAAGAAGGGCACAATTGCGCTAACCCAGTACTCACGAGCTCAAAAACCCCCAAAAAACGCTGACGAAAAACTTCTAAGACTATTGGCAGAAAAGGACACTCTGGTTGTTGAAGAGCTCGGTAAAAGCATGCGGCAAGCTGTTGTCACATTGAAACGACGCAAGCTCATAGAAACCAAAGAAAGGTCCATACATAAGCTAGAACTTACAAGAGAAGGCTGGAAACTGGTTAAAAAAGGGCTCGAAGTTACAGAAGAAGTAACACGGCTAACGCCAGAACTCATAATAACAAAGAAATGGCGAGAAACAAAACTTAGAGAATTCGATGTTACAGCGCCTGGACCGATCGTTTATCCGGGCAAGGTTCATCCATTACAACAGATTATACAGCGTGCTCGCGAGATTTTTCTGGAAATGGGATTCACGGAAATTCGTGGACCGCTTGTTGAAACGGCTTTCTGGAACTTTGATGCCTTATTCCAGCCTCAAGACCATCCGGCTAGAGAGATGATGGACACATTCTATTTGGCCAGTCCTAGGGCGGGAAAATTGTTGTCGAAGAATGTAGCGGATGCCGTTGCTAGGGTGCATGAGAACGGTTGGATAACTGGCTCTAAGGGATGGGGTTATAAGTGGAGTCCTAAAGAAGCTAAAAGGCTTGTTTTGCGGACGCACACGACTCCTGAAACAATAAAGTATCTTTCAAAACATAAGAAGCCGCCGATAAAGGTTTTCTCCGTGGATAGGGTTTACCGAAATGAACAGGTCACGTACAAGAATATTCCTGAGTTTCATCAAATCGAAGGAATAGTTGTTGACAAAGATGTGACGCTTAGGGACCTGATGGGAACATTGAAAACCTTCTATGCGAGATTTGGATTGAAGAAGGTGGAGTTCTGGTCATGCTATTTCCCCTATACGGAACCTTCAGCCCAGGCGATGGTTTACCATCCAAAACTTAAGCGTTGGATTGAACTCTGCGGAATGGGCATTTTCAGGCCGGAAGTTTTGGCTCCAGTCAACGTTAAGTATCCAGTACTCGCGTGGGGAGGCGGATTAGAGCGTCTTGCCATGATTGAACTTGGCTTGGAAGATATTAGACTGCTTTATGGTAATAACCTAGAATGGATTAGGAGGACACCATTATGCCAGTGATCACGCTTCATAAAGAAAGGTTTTCCAAGTTTATGGGCAGAGAGATCACTGTTAAAGACATGACCAAGTGGCTGCCATGGATCGGCTTCGACCTAGAGGAAATAGGCAAAGACTATGTGAAGGTTGAATATAATCCAAACCGCATCGACTTTTGCAGTTACGCTGGCGTTGCAAGGGCTTTAAAGGGCTTTATAGAGCAGGAAACAGGACTACCAGAATACAGAGCCAAGAAACCGAAAACTACACTTATCATCGATAAGGCTGTTGCTGATGTCAGACCTTTTATGCTTGCGGCCGTAGTCCGTGACATAAAACTCGATGAAGATTCCGTTGTTGAATTGATGGACGTGCAGGAAGACCTCCACTGGGGAATTGGCAGGGATAGGAAGAAGGCTTCTATTGGCATTCACAACTTGGATGTAGTTAAGTCACCTTTCACCTTCACGGCGGTTGAGCCCTCTAGTGTAAAGTTTGTTCCTTTGGGCAAAACCGAAGAGATGACTTTGAAAGAAATTTTGGAGAAACACGAGAAGGGCTCAGGCTATCGCCATCTCGTAGACTGGTCTCCAAAATATCCATTACTGATCGACAGAGATGAGGCTGTTCTTTCAATGCCGCCTATCATAAATGGAGAACTAACACGGGTTGATGTCAACACGAGAAACCTGTTCCTAGATGTTACAGGCACTAGTTACGATGCTGTTGAAAAAAGTTTGAAGGTGCTAGCCACTGCATTGGCGGACATGGGCGGTACAATAGAGAAAGTTTACGTGAAGTATCCGGACCGAACGGTGATTTCACCAAATCTAGACCCTGAGAAGATGAAGTTGAGGGTTGATTATGCCACTAAGCTTCTTGGTTTAAAAATTTCCGAGGAGGAAGCAATAAACTGCTTGCGAAGATGTCGATTGGATGCCCAGAAAGTGGATGAGAGTGTTTTGGAGGTTTCATTTCCGGCTTATCGAATTGACATCCTGCATCAAGTGGATTTGGTTGAGGAAGTCGCCATAGGCTATGGCTATAATAAACTGAAGCCCACAATCCCAGCCACAGTAACTGTTGGAGAACAGCATCCAGCCCCTAGGCTTGCAAACACGGTGCGGCAAATCATGATAGGTTTGGGCTTTCTGGAAGTCATGAACTTCACCCTCATAAACGAACGTCTCCATTACCATTTTGTGCGGCTCAAAAAGGAAAAACCCATAACGCTTGCAAATCCCGTTTCAACCGAGTATACAATAATGCGTCAATCCCTATTGCCAGGACTCATGAAAAATTTGGCTGACAACAAGCATGAAAGTTTTCCACAACGACTCTTCGAGGTTTCAGACGTTACGAAAATCAACACGCGGCTGGAGACGATGTGTGAAAGAAGACTCTGCATTGCCGCGGTCTCTTCACATTCCACAGCCAACTTCACCGAAGTAAGGTCTTTCGTGGAAGCCTTGCTTGCCAACTTTGGGTTAAGAAACTGGCAGATTAAGGAAGCCAAGCATCCAACATTTTTAGAGGGGAGAACAGCCGCGGTTTACATCAATGACAGACGATTAGGCATTCTAGGCGAAGTACACCCAGAAGTCTTAAACAACTTTGAACTCGAAAACCCAACAGCCGCATTCGAAATAGACCTAGAGCCACTGACAGAATAGGAGAAACCCTTTTTCTTATTGATTTCTTTTGCAGATCTAAACGCCAGCCTATTGGAAGTTCAATCTCTTTATAATTGAGGGGATCTAGGCGCTCCTTTCTTTCATTCAAATATGACAAGAAGAGATTGATGCCTTCTCGAAAAAGACAAATAGATATTTCGACAATAATACAATGGGTTACAATGATCAGTGACAAAAACAACGACCGCAAGAGCCATTTTTTGACACAAGTCAGGACGTTTCTGCTTGGTTTGTCAGCAGTGTTTTTGGCTTATCTGGGCGTCATGGTGATTTTTGCGCCTGACAAACTCTATTTGGGCCATGATCCGTATCTTGAAGCCATACTTCTAATAGCCGGGTTGGTGCTTCTCTTAGAAGCGATGTACATCGTCTTGAAGCTCCTCCCAGTACATACTTCTTAATTTCTGGTAAAGATTAATTCCGTGTATGACAAAATCTCTTTTCCTAACGCTATGAAACCGCGGATAGTAATGTTTAACTTCCCAGAAACTTAAATAATGTTCTGGCGATGACTTTCTGGAGCTCTGATCCCACCGGTAAATCCATGTAGACGGACCCAACGGAAGCGACAAGCTTGTGATGGCGGGTTTACCCAAACATGGGACACGGTGGGCGCGGGCGCATTAATCCCACGCCAGAGAGAGCTTAACCTAGAGGAGCGTAACGCTCCACAGTGAAGTTAAGTGATAGGTTACGTGGGAAACAACCGCCCGCGAAACAACTTTTAAGTTTCACTTTAGCATAGAAGGTTAGAAGTTAACAGAGATGGAAGGGCAATGGCTTGGACATAGAAACAAAAATTGAGTTGATTTGCAGACCCCCGGCAGAAGAAGTTTTGACACCGGAGGATTTGAGGCTGCTTTTGGAAACTGAGGAGCATCCCATAGCCTATAACGGCTGGGAGCCATCCGGCCTAGTTCATCTTGGAACAGGCGTGATCTGCGCTTACAAGATAAAGGATTTTGTGGAAGCAGGAGTAAGGTTTAAGGCTTATCTTTCAACTTGGCACGCTTGGCTAAACAACAAGCTGGGCGGAGACCTCAAACTGATCAGAAAAGCTGCAGACCTTTTCAAGCATTCATGGATAGCCCTCGGTGTTCAAAAAGACAAAGTTGAATTCATCTACTCAGACGAGCTTTACGATGACCTAAGCTACTGGGCAAAAACAATTACAGTTGCCAAAAACTTAACGATCGCTAGAACAAGGCGAACGCTAGAAATCGCTGGAAGAAAAGAAACAGAAGCAAGATACGTTTCAGACTTTCTATACACGCCAATGCAGGTTGCAGACATATTCCACCTGAAGGTGAAAATATGCCAGTTAGGCATGGATCAGCGCAAAGCAAACGTTGTAGCCAGAGAACTGGGCGAAAGACTTGGATTCTGGAAACCCACATGTGTCCACCATCATCTGCTGCAAGGTTTAGAAAAGCCAAAAGTTTGGCCTGTCCCTGAAGGACAAGAAAAAGAGGCACTGTCTTCGGCTAAAATGTCCAAGAGTAAACCTGAAACATGCGTTTTCCTTTATGATTCGCGGGAAGAAATAAAACAAAAAATGGTCAAAGCCTTTTGTCCAGAGAAAACTACAGAGTTTAACCCAGTCTTGGACATATGCAAACACATTATCTTCAGAGAAAGAAAAACATTCAAAATAGAACGGCCATCAAAATTCGGCGGTCCAGTGGAGTTTCAAAGCTACCGGGAATTGGAAAAAGCATACAGGCTTGGAGATTTGCATCCGCAAGACCTTAAAAACGCTGTAGGAGAAGAACTAACGGCGATCCTTAAATCCGTCAGAACATACTTTGAAAACAACAGAGAAGCAAGGGAATGCCTAAACGTTGTGAAAAACGCTCAAGTAACAAGGTAAAAACCTTGGCAACCCGCCTCAGAGAGAAAGAGGAGAAAATTCTGCGAGTTTTAGAATGCTTGGCAGAAGAATCTAAGAAAGGAACACCCATAATTGTGGAAGGCAAAAAAGACATTGAAACTTTACGAGCGCTCGCCGTTGAAGGAAAGATAATATCCGCAAAAACTGGCGGAAAATCCCTTCTGGACGTTATTTCAGAAGTGGAAAAAACTGGTACAAAAGAAGTTATCTTGTTATTAGATTTCGATAGGCGAGGAAAAGAATGGACAAAACGCCTAAAACAACAGCTGGAAAGTGCAAGAATAAAACCCGACCTAACGTTTTGGCGCGAACTATTAGCCATCCTGGGTCGAGAGGTTAAAGATGTTGAAGGACTAGCTGCTTACATGGAAACCTTAAAGAGCAAGATTTGTAATTCATAAAACTAATAAAGACTAAAGGTAATAATCTCGTGAATCGAGAGCACAATTCTCTCATCACGCGATTAAATTAACCCTTAACCTAATCAATTTGGAGGTGGACACTTACGGGTTCATCACAAACGTTTACCATAAAGTATGTTATGCACGCAAAATTCGAAATAGAAGGAGTAGTTGAAAAACCAGACGTTATAGGAGCAGTTTTCGGCCAGACAGAAGGCCTCTTCGGACCAGAACTCGACCTGAGGGAACTGCAGAAATCCGGCAGAATCGGAAGAATAGAAATTGAACTACACTCAAAACAAGACAAAACAACGGGCACAATAACAATCCCAACAAGCCTAGACAGAGTTTCTACGGCTCTAATTGCCGCAAGCATAGAGAGCATAAACAGGGTTGGACCGTGCGCCGCGAAGGTAACCCTTGAAAAAATTGAGGACGTTAGAGAAGCCCGAAGAAAAGTGATAATTGACAGAGCGAAGGACATTCTCCATAAATGGACGATTGAATCCATGCCGTCTGTGGACGAAGTTTTCAAAGAGGTTGCAGAAACGCTGAAAGTCGCAAAAGTTGAAAAATATGGGCCAGATGAGTTATCTGCTGGACCAGAAGTCGAAAGTTCCAAAGAAATAATTGTCGCAGAGGGAAGGGCAGACGTAATGAACTTGATGCGATGCGGTATGCTCAACGTAATAGCCTTAGAAGGAGCAAAAGTCCCAGAAACAATCAAGAAACTTACCAAAGAAAAGGAGGCAACAGCATTCCTCGACGGAGACAGAGGCGGAGACCTAATACTAAAAGAACTTTTACAGGTGACAGACGTAAAATATGTCGCTAGGGCACCGAGAGGAAAAGAGGTCGAAGAATTAAATTGCAAGGAAATATTTGAAGCGTTAGAAGCCAAAGTTCTAATTGAAGAGTTATTCAAACCTAAGAAGGAGAAGCAAAAAATAGAGGTTCCGAAAGAAGTTGTCCAAATAGCAAAAGGGCTGGAGGGCACCTTAGAAGCCGTTCTCCTAAGCGAGAAGTTAGAGCAAATAGAACGGTTACCAGTAAGCCAGCTAGCCGAGAAACTCCAGCAAATAGAAGGTGTGGACACAGTTGTATTTGACGGTATCATAACACAGAGAATTGTTGATATGGCAAGCGAGAAAAACGTAAAGAACATCATTGCCTCACGCATATCAGAAGCTGTCAAATCACCGTTAAACGTTCAATTAATGACATTCTCTGACATCGAAGCATTACAAGAATAAACTTCCCAACTTCCATTTTGAACCAAAGTGTTTACTTTAGGTCACGTATCCACTGATTAAACTCGCAAAACCAGCCTTTACGCGAGTATAAAGCCTGATCCCTAAGCCGAAAGGCTATACAAGGAAAGTCAACTCATAAACAAGACACTGACATCCATACCGTTCTAAAATGTAGTTTTATAATCTTGAAAGCTATTCAAAAGTTAATGGATTAAGGGGATTCACATGTTCAAGTCTATAAAGATTAAGGTTAGGCATTTGATTGAAGCTTTAGCATCTGTTTTTCTATTCCTCTTCCAACATATACCAGTAGCAGGTCCTTGGTATGGTCATATGCTTTTTCCATTGGCAACCTACCTGTTCGGAACCTGCTGGCTCCTATCCCCTGAATACAGAGAATACGAGTTTGACTTGCTTTTTCTATCTCCGAAACTTATGTTTGGCAGAATAGTTGCCATAGTCGGTTTCATCATCTTCTTAACAGCCCTTATTCACTTTCTAATGAAGCGTGGAAAGCTCATTACAAGCGGACTTTACTCCGTTGTCCGACACCCTCAGTATCTCGGAATAATCATAACTACTTACGGAATCACCATGATGTGCTTTCAGTACGCAGGAACACGAAGCGACATTCTAATGATCTGGCTAATCGAGGTTCTTGGATACATTTTACTTGCCGGTTATGAAGAGCGCCATCTCTTAATTGAACGTGGAGAAGAGTATCGCCAATACAAGCAGAAAGTTTCATTCATTTTTCCCACTCCACGAATAAGCAAATTCGCTGAACCGATTCTTTCACTAATAACGCTGCTAATTATGTTTTACTTGGTAACATTGATATAAAACGAAATTGCTAACTTCCGAAAAAGTCTGTGAGCTTTCTAGTTTCCTTTTCCTCGTCACCGGACGCCAACAGCTGCTCCTCACTTATGCCAAAACTTTCAAGAACTCTGGCTGCTGCTGGTACAACTTGCTTAGACACGTAGTAGTCTATGTCGACTTCATCATAAGAAGCAAACATGTAAGGTTTAACTCTTTCATAGAGGCGGCCTGTGCCAACAACAACCACGTAGCCTATCTTGTCGCCTATCGCGAGCGTCCAACCCTTCTCTCTCAACATTTTTGCTGCTTCCACATGGGAAGCCTTAACCTTATACTCTTCAACAGGCTTAGTCAGCGTCTTCCAAATTATAAGGTCGCGATAGGAGACACGCTTTTGCCTCAGCCCATAAATGAATTGTTGCACGAATTTTGCAGCTTTCTTTGGGGTTTGCTCCTTCAAAATTATCTCTAAAACTTTCTCCTGAACATTTTTGGCTACAACCGCCCAGTCTCCACGTATAACCTCTAAACCAACTATGTCAAGCTGTCCGTCTGGCAATAGTCCAGCGTATCGTTTTTTGGCTTCTGTGAAGAAAATTCGCACATAGACTTTGTCTGGCTTAATTTCTAATCCTAATTTTTCTTCGATTTCCGCGGATAGTTTTTCAATTTTGCTAGGCTCATGTTCCATGAATATGCTGTCTGTGTCGCCATAAACAACCTTTAATCCGGCTTTTTCAGCCATTTTAATTGCGTTGATTATTGTGTGTCTTCCCCAGGCTGTTGCAGCTTCAGCCACAGGCTTGATATACCATCTTGCACCAATCCACCCAGCATAGCCGTAGGAAGCGTTTGTTATTACCTTCACAGCTTTTTGGCGTGCATCCAAGACGCGGTATTCAACTCTTTCAGGAGCAGTCTTCTTCATTTTTGAGCGAATTTCATCTCGAACGTTGATGAGGTAGGATAAGACTTCCTTGTAGAAACCTGGTGGTTCTTTTCGGAATCTATGTTTAACTTCTGGAGCTTCATAAACTCCGCATGCTGGCGTGGGCTCTTTCAGCGGCACGTAAGTGTCAGGGGATAGGTTGTATGTTATCATTAGGTTTGGATACATAGCCTTAAAGTCTAGAACAGCAATATTCTCGTGCAGTCCTGGTTTCGGATTAAGCACTATAGCACCTACGTAGGGTCTGTAGGTTTGCTCAATTCTTTTGGGCACGAGTTCGCCGATTTTTTGGGCGTGTTTTATTAAGAACCATTCAACTCTGAAGCCCACGGCTGCTGTTCCAACATGATCTAGTGGTAAACCTACAAGATTTGAAAGCTGCATACCGAAATCCAAGACGGCTTCAGCTATTCCCATGACGCAGCGGGTGTTATCCATAAAAAACTTTTTCAAGATTTCGCGTTTCTCTTTGTCATCCCAGTAATCCGCAAAGTCCACGTCCTCGATTAATGTGCGGTTTTCGATTTTCATGACGCCTAAAAAATCTGCAAGATTCTCCAAGGTTTTAACTTTGACTTCTGGAAATTCTCCAGCATAATCTAATAGGTCTATGTTGGCTCTTCCAGTTATTGAAACATGCCCATAGATGCTTGTGTGGGGTTCTGTTCCAGCTCTGTCAACATGCAATCGCAATCCAAGCTTTTTGCACCTTTCCTTAAGGTATGGCCAGTCTTGCCCGTTTACGCCATAGCCTACAATGATGTCTAGGTCAAGGTTTTGCATATAGCTCATAAAGGCTTCTAGGACCGGCTTGTCGTTCCTGTTTTCATCGGCCAGGAACTGTTTTTCTTCGCCACGGTTTGTTGCGACTGAAATTATGATTATGGGGTTTCTTTCGGGTTTAGGTGAACCTTCACGGCTGTAGCATATTGTTGAAAAGCCCAAAATTCTCAGTTGTGGAACCTCAGCTTTTTCGAGAAGTTTTGGATAGGATTTTGCCGCATAAACCTTGTCAACCTGAACACCCATTTCATTTACTTCTTCAGTTGCGTCTATTTCGTGCCACCCACACGGAACAACATTGTTGTCGATTAAATAGCGCATAGAATATCGAATATCGTCTTCGAGGCAGTCTTTTACGCCTTCGAGTTTTCGAAAAGCCTTCGCATATTTCGGTATAACATCCGGATCTTTGCAGTAGACTTTCACGGCATTAACAGGTTTTCCAAAGAACTTGCGTTCAACAATCTCAAGCTTCGCAATAAGAGAATATTGACCCTTCTTAATTTCTTCAACAACAATTGCCGAGTGAAAACCCTCTTCAACAACAACGTAGAAGTAAGCAAGAAAATTTCTATCAATAAAAAGCACTCTCTTTCCAGAATCGTCAATGCCCCAAAGCCAAACTTCAGGCGTATTATTCTTAACTTCATAATTCACGTCTAAAAGCCAAAACGCAATCTTCATGACGTACTCCCTTTTCTAATAATGAATACTGAAGAACAAGCCCACTTTTAATACTTTTTAAACGAACTGTTTTAGTTTCTCCATTTGCGCTTGCCTTTCTGCTTTTCTTTCTTTTGTGGAGTATTAGTGCTAATTAAATGAGAGACATTTTTTGCGTTCCACAATTTGGTTGAAATATGGTTTTCAGCCCATTTGTAAGCTGCAGAGAGGGAGCTACCACAAAAGTTAAATTTGGAATTGATCAACTGATTATTCTGAGAGAGGGGGATTTCCTAACACTTTCAGTGGGTCCATTTCTTGGCTTCCAGTTGATACGAATGAGTTGTTCCCCTCTCGGTCCAGAGAAGAAATAGGAAATAAGTAAGAAATTAGGAGGATAAATGAAAAGTGAAAAGAACGAAACTCTCAACAACACTTCTGTTAGTTTTTCTATTGTTAGTGACGCATATTCCGGTGCTTCCTTTAGTGAAGGGCGAGACTGATGTACATGACCTTGAAGTTTCTTTCGATACACCCACTTTGAAGACCCCTAATGCTACTAATCACCTTTCTTCCAATAGTTCGGCTATTCTTAACGCAACCGTTATTAACAAGGGCAATTTTACTGAGTACAATGTAAATGTGCAGCTTCTAATCAACGACACTGTTTATCTTAGCTCAACGGCGCAAAAGTTGCTGCCTAATGGAACCTTTTGGAGTGCCTACCTGTGGGCTCCTGAGGATGGAATCTGGAACCTGACTGTTTATGCGCCGCTGCTAATAAGTGGAGAATCAAACCCGACAAATAATGTTGCTTCAAAGTTGGTGAAGGTGTCTCCAAATGAACCGCCAATCGCCAACTTTGGCTACTCGCCTCGACCTCCAATCATGAATGAGCTTGTTACTTTTGATGCCTCAAATAGCACGGACCCTGACTGGGGAAACATCACTAAATATGATTGGGACTTTGGCGACGGCGAAAATGGCACGGGAATGATCGTAAATCATACCTACATAAGAGGGGGGAACAAAACAGTGACTCTTAGTTTGCGGGATACTGAAAACCTAATCAACAGTACCCCAGCAAACATAACGGTTTATGCTCGTCCAGTAGCTAATTTCACCATTTCAGGTGAACGCTTTGTAACCCATGAATTGACGTTCAACGGCTCAAAAAGTAAAGATGATGACGGAAACATCACCAGCTACTATTGGGATTTTGGTGATGACATCAATGATACTGGCGTTATCGCAAGGCATGTCTATTATGAGAATGCTACTTACAGACTGAACTTAACTGTTACTGACAACGACGGTCTAACTGGCTCTATATCTGAATGGGTAACGATTGGTTTGGGCATTCCAATAGCAGATTTTGAAATAACCCAGCCCAGTCCTTACTATGTTGATGAAACCTTGACCTTTAATGCGTCGAAATCAAAACCAGATGGAGGAAACATCACTAGGTACTCTTGGTACTGGGATGACGGTACCACTAACAGCACTGAGGAGACAAGTCTCAACCATGCCTTCTCTCAGCCAGACGTATACAACGTCACATTAGTAGTTACGGACAGCGATAACAAGAACAGCACACCCACCAGCAAAAATGTTACTGTCAAATTGCGGGTTTTGTTAGAAGTGAAACCAACGCCAGTCTGGAGTAATCCTGGAGAGCCATTCAACGTTAGTATTACCGTTGTTAATGTGGAGGACCTTTTCTCAGTGGTATTTAATCTGACATGGCCTGGCCGCATGGACCGTTTTATAGATGTCATCACCGCTTACCCTGGCAATTTCACTGGACCACATGACTGGTTCGACCCAGAACCGAAGCCTACTCAGGGTAACATCTGGGTTAACGCAACACGCGACGTCTCTGGTACAGGTGTATATGGCAACTGGACCGTGGCGGTAATACTCTTTACAGTTAGAGACAGAACAGGAAACCATACTTTACACTTTGCTGAACGCTGCTTGAAGAACTCCAATCGGGACGAGATTAACCATACCGCCTTGGATGGTTACTTCTACACCTCTTGGCCTGTGGCCAACTTTACTCATTTGCCTGAGTCCCCATCAGTTAACAAAGATATAATTTTTGACGCCTCGGCTAGCTATGATCCAGACACCCCCTTCGATCCTTCCCCGGGACCAATCATTCTCTACATGTGGGACTTCGGAGACGGCAACACCACCATAATCGGAGATGACGAACCAATTACACCAATAATAACCCATACCTATACTAAAGAGGAAGATTACAACGTTACTCTCACTGTCACCGACGATGACGGAGACAACTGGAATTTCACACACCTAGTAAGCGTGCGTGCATATGTCCATGATGTGGCTATAATCAAAGTTGAACCTTGCAAGTTCGCGTTTAACCAAACCTCTGGCGTAAACGAGACATGTGGTGAGTTACCAATAACGGTCACTGTCATAAACAATGGTGCACTTCAAGAAACCTGCAATGTGACCCTATACGCCAAGAACAGTACTCACACAATTAAAATTGGAACACAAACTGTCTCCCTTTCGCCAAGCGACCAAAGAGACTTAACATTCTACCTTTACGCATTCAAGTGGAACACAACACACGGACTTCTAAAAGGCGACTACACTATAAGTGCAAATGTTACTGGGGTAGAATTCGATATTAACCTAGACAACAACTGGCTTGAAGACGGCGTAGTTAGGGTTTACTTGGTATGTGACGTATCTGGGCCCACTCCGGGCGTGCCAGACGGGATAGTGGACATGCGAGACATAGGCTTTGCGTGCAATGCCTTCGGGTCAGAATGGAAGGATGGATACTATTGGCATGATCCGCCACGCCAATGCTGCCCAGACAGCCTCCTCTGTGACTTAAACTGCGACGGCATCATCAATATGAGAGACATAGGCATAGCATGCAGCAACTTCATGAAAACAGATCCATAACCCATTCTTTTTCTCTTGTCTAACTGAAATCAAAGGTTGAGCAGTCTGTCCCTTTTTCCACCCTAACATCTTGCCTGCTCATAGGTTCGTCGTCGAAATATAGCACACCAAAGCGCGCTCTAGCAGGTTAAGATAAGTTAGCCAATTGAATAAGAAGTGGATAAGTTCGTCTTAACATAATGTTTCCAAAAAAAATACTCGATTTGTTTCCTCAATTGTCAAGACTTGTGTCTGATAAAACCAGCACTTCTACATTACTCATCAATTATATATTTTTAATAGGTGAAAGTCAATTATTGAGTGCCAAAATACTGGTAAAAGAGGCTAAAGGGTTTTGAAAATCTTAGAGGTGAACTTAAAGAAGGGCTTTGTGAAGGTTATTCCGGAAACTTTTGACGATTTTTGGCACTTGTACAACATTATCTATAAGCATGATGAAGCTTACGCTTACACAACTCGTGAAATAAAGCCTGATGAGAAATATGCAAGACCAAAACGCGGGGAAAGAGTTTCAGTTTTTTTGGGAGTTAAAGTTGAAAATGTCACATGGGACAAGCTTTTGGGCAGGCTAAGAGTTCATGGAACGATTTGTGAAGCACCAGAAACTGTTCCAACAGGTGCCCATCACACGCTTAACATTAGCTTAAACACGCCAGTCACAATTGTGAAAAAAGAATGGGCTAAGCACCATATCGAAAGGTTAAAAAGAGCGAGCAAAACATCTGAAAAACCAATACTGATAGTAGCCATAGACGATGAAGGCTACGCGATAGCTACAACAGCCCAGTACGGCGTCAAAGTGAAAATAGAAGAGAACATAAAGCTTCCTGGAAAGCTTGAAGCCGAAAAGAGAAGCGCGGCCACAAAAGAATACTTCAAAAAAGCATTAAAAAGTCTGCGCCAAATCTGGACTGTGACGCACAGTCCTATAACAATCATAGGCGTGGGCTTTGTAAAAAATGACTTTGCAAAATTTCTAGAAAATGAGGCGACGGATGTTGCCAAATCCGTTATAGACGTAAAAAGTGTCAACAACGGCGGCGTAGCTGGAATATATGAGGCTCTACGTTCAGGCGTATTGCTGAAGACCATGAAGCAACTGCGAATTGTTGAAGAAACAGAAATCATAGAGGAGATTTTGAAGAGGGTTGGGAAAGATGAACCAAACGTTACTTATGGACTTGAAGAGGTTAAGAAAGCGGTGGAATTAGGTGCTGTTGAAAAGCTTGTTCTGGCGGATGTCATGTTACGTGAAACCTCAGATGATGAGAGGCTGCTCCTTGAAGATTTAATGAAGGCTGTGGAGCAGAAAGGTGGAAACATAATTGTTGTGAGCACTGAACACGAAGCGGGTGCAAAGCTCATTGCTATGGGGGGAATAGCTGCCCTATTACGCTTTGCATTACATTAGGCTCAAACAGTCTTTAGCCTTCTGCGAACCGCCGGGTTCTGGTCTGCAAGCCTCTTCAAAGCCATCTCAAAAGTTTCGTCGCTCGAAAGTTCTTTTTCTATGAAAACTCCTGTTCTGCCAACTTCGTCTCTTCTTAAGAGAGCGTGGACACGGTCTAAAACTGTTTCCCCAGATATTCCAAGCAGTTTAGCAACTTGTTCTTCGCGTCTAACAATTGTGCTTTCTCTATGCCCTTCCTTTGTTGGTTCAATAAGCATTAACCGTTTGTCTACTCCACAAACTCGCATGCCGTCTGTTAAATTTCTAAGCGAGGTTTCTCCGCCGAATTTGTAGAATTCCCTTTCCACTTTACGCATCTTCATTAACGGGAACGAAACGCTCGTGTTCTCCTCTATTTCAATGTATGCTTTCATAGCGTATGCTGGTGTGGCTTGCACAACTAAGCGCCTATTAACTGGTATGGATGCCTTTTCCAAGGCTGTTTCAACCATAAAAGACGAAGCTTGAAACGGTATGAAAATGTCTACGTCACTTTTCCCGCTTACGTCCCCCCTCGCAATGCTGCCATGCACTATGGATTCTAGACGAAAAATTTCTAAAGCCTCCATTAATCGCATTGCTTTCTGTCTAAATTCCTTAAACAAATTCCAGCGTTCAGCCTCATAAATGACTTCTCGATACTCTACACGTCTCTCAGGCTTTGTAGCCATTGTCTTGCCTCTTTCAAAAGACTATTGTATTTGGTTTATCTTAGGTTTGCGCGCTTCAAGTTCCTCTTTGTCTAAAATGCTTTATAATATAGTACAATTGCACGAACCAGATTAAGTCGAAAAGGAGGAACATGATGAAGTCCCAACTTTGTCCCCTTTCCAGACGAAAAACAGAACATAGTTAACGTATAACATTATCGCAAATGTTTTTTAAGCAGCATATTCTCGCCCTGAATCTGAATAATGTCAAGTCAATTAAAAAGAATGACGATTATTACACGCGTATATGCTTATTCGCAAGGTTGAGAAAGCAAAATTCTGGGAATCAAACAGCTTCAGCAAATTCTTACACTTCAAAAATCCATCAGAAATATACGAAACTTTGACCTCTCGTTTAATAGCCTCCGAAAATAACTTAGTGATGTGAAGCTTCCATGGACGCTGATGCTGCTGTCTGCACTGTTTGCAATGGCAAAGAAGCCTTCTTCTCTAGGGTATACTCTGGAGAGAAACTATGCAGAAAATGTTTCGCCGAATCAATTGAGGAAAAGACTAGGGCAACAATTGCCAAGTATCAAATGCTGGACTTTGATGATAGGATAGCCATAGCTATCTCTGGCGGAAAAGACAGCGTCAGCCTATTACATATTTTGGCTAAAATTGAACGGAATTACCCGAAAGCCTCGCTTGTGGCTATTACAGCTGATGAGGGAATTAAAGGCTACCGCGATGAAGCCTTGAAAATCGCTACTGAAAACTGCAAAAAACTCGGCATAGAACATCACATAGTCTCTTTCAAGGAACTCTACGGCTACACACTCGACGAAATAGTTAAGCGCACAAAACAAAAAAGCAACAGAGGACTAACGCCCTGCGCGTATTGCGGCGTCCTACGACGAAAAGCGCTAAACATAGCCGCAAGAAAGCTTAATGCAGACAAGCTTGCAACAGCCCACACTTTAGATGATGAAACCCAAACAATTCTCTTGAACATTTTTCACGGCGACGTTTTGCGCATAGCAAGAGAAAAGCCAGTCACTGATGAAGCGTATGCGAAACTTGTTCAGAGAGTGAAGCCCTTCTGTGAGATTCCCGAAAAAGAAACCGCCCTATACGCCTACATTAGAAGAATAACGTTTCAGAGCAGGCCATGTCCGTATGCCTCTGAAGCTCTAAGAAACGATGTCCGCATGATGCTTAACAGAATGGAAGAACGGCATGCTGGAATAAAATTCACAATTCTCAAATCGATAGAGAAAATTCGACCCGCGTTAGAGAAGGCATCCGAGAAGGAAAGGTTAAGCGAATGCCGTGAATGCGGGGAGCCAACAACTGAGAGAATCTGCAAGACTTGCCAAATGCTTAAAAAGATAGTTTAGAGCAACCGATATTCATATAAAGAAGAAGATTTGAACACAAAATGCGATGAATGATTTAATTGCGATTTTGGCTTCAGTTACGGTGGTAAGTCTAATATCCTTTGTTGGTGTAATTTTCATAGGTTTAAAAGAGAGCTTGCTAAGACGGGTAGTGATGGTGCTTGTTGGTTTTGCCTCAGGCACCCTCTTAGGCGGGGCATTTTTTGATTTATTGCCAGAGGCTGTAAATATGATAAATCCACCAATAACAATATTTTATTTTGTTATCCTAGGTATTATTGTCTTCTTTTGTATAGAAAAGTTTCTTTATTGGCGACATTGCCATGAAGAAGAATGCCAAGTTCACACGTTTGCATATATCAGTTTAGTTGGAGATGGGGTTCACAACTTCATTGATGGAATGATAATAGCCGCTACATTTGTGCTTGGCTTCGAATTAGGTTTCATTACAACACTTGCCGTGATTTCCCATGAAATCCCCCAAGAAATAGGCGACTTCGGAGTTTTGATTTATGGTGGTCTCGGTAGAAGAAAAGCATTAACCTACAACTTTATTTCAGCCTTGACCGCAATCTTGGGTGCAGTGGTCACTTATTATGTGGTTTATCTTCGAGACAACTATACTTTATTGGTTCCGTTTGCAGCTGGAGGCTTCATTTATATTGCGGCAACAGACCTTATGCCCGAGCTTCATAAAAAATCTCATGCAGGCGAATCAATTATCCAGCTTCTATCCATTCTATTTGGACTAGGATTAATGGCTTACCTTACAAGTCTCATACACGGTTAGCACTTTGTCCTTTTGCGGAAGCGTCACTTTTTAACTTACGCAATGTTTTCGATGCTTCGTAGGCGTTTTCAGCTGAAGCCAACCTTTTAGCTTTGCTTAGATCAACTTTAAAACCGCAGTATGGGCACGTTCTTGTTTTCTGTTCGGCCCTAGCCAGTAAAAGCCCACCACACTTGCCACAGACAACTATCAGGAAAGACATAAAGCTTTGTTCACCATCCGAAAACCTTTTCCACGCTCTACTAAATAACGCTTAATACAAGAGGAGAATAAATGAGCAGCGAAGAAAAGGCACAGGCAAAACCTCCATCAGAATTGGTAGAGTTGGCTATACGATATTTTAAGAAAGAAGGCTACAAAGTAGAGCGTGAAACGACAACCCTTGAAGGTTTTAGTGGAATTTCAAGGAAATTCGATTTAATAGTTCAGAAGGGACGCTTGGTGCAAGGGGTTTGGATAAGGGACTGGGATAGAACCATAGGCGTGAACGTTGTAATAAGTCTTGACAAGGCTTCTGAGGATGTAGGCCTATCAAATCCTATATTGATAGGTGAAAAGTTCAGTGATCATGCGAAGGCTTATGCAAACAGAAGGAAAATAATGTTGCTAACAAAACGCCAAACGGCTCTCAGTCTAAGGTGAAGAGACTAAATTTTTAGAAACTCCCGTAGCAAGCGTTCACTTTCTAACCTGCCCAACCAGTCCACAATACCCACCTGGCATTCTTTATGTCCGCCTAGAACATCCAAAATTTCGCTAATAACTTCTTCCACGCTTTTACCAGTAACGTCTAACTCGCAGACTTTTTCCTTTCCATGAACGTTTAAGGCGTCAACCAAGCAAACGTCCAAAATCTCAGAAGCCAAATTCTCCCATAACTTGCGACCGGAAAAACCACACTGCTCCATAAACTTCCGCAGTTCAACAGGGTCACGTCTTAAAACAAAAACGTATGTTACCCGTTTTTTGGGGACAACGCTAACAGCGTAATGGCCGTCAATAACAATATCATTTTGATCGCAACCTTCAATGATTTCTCGGATTTTGTGCCGCATTCGATTTTCATCAACAATTATAGAGTCTCGCTCCTCGTCTTTGCCAGAAATAAGATTTTCACGCACAGCCAACTCGGTTAAATTCACATATAAAGCGTCTAGTTTGGAAGCGAGCAAGCGAGCAACCGAGGTTTTTCCAACGCAAGGTGTTCCCGTCACTAAAATAACACGCCTAGACATAACTCAACCATCCATCCTAATACATAGGTAAACATGCACCAAAATTCTTATTGCACACCTCTACGCATTAAATTTTGGGCTGGCGAGTTGGTGTGTGGCTTTCGAGCCTCACAAAAGAGGCTTGAGGAAACTCCGCCCACACGTAGAATTGCAACGTCCGCAAGGGCGTAAGGCGAGAGCCTTGGCTCCGGAGCAGAAACGAAACATCCATCCGGCAAGTGCCTATGATGCATGCTAAGTTGTTGAGAATGCTGGATGCGAAACGGTGAAACGGCCGTCCTGCAAGTGGAAAGGGCAAACAGACGCTGATGAAGAATCTACCTAAAGCGCGGGTAGCCCGATTAGTCGAATGCCACAGTGAACAAAAGGCGGGTTACGACCAACACACCAGCCCCTGCTAACTCGCTGTTGGGTTATCGGGACATAAAAAGGGGATTGCAGGAGACATCTTCATCTGTCTCGGGTTCAAAGGTTCTGAAACGATACTCATGAATAGCAAGCTCTTGGGTTTTTCTGGGATGTCTCACCAGCAGTCAAGGTGTAATGTGTGTGCCTGTTTCTCCGCGCAGTGCACATTCAATGTTTTCAGGGTTTGTGATCAGGGCTTCTTTTCCTCCGTTTTCGAGGTAGTTGATCATGGCTTGGATTTTTGGGCCCATACTTCCGGGAGGAAAATGTCCATCATCATAATATTTCTTAGCTTCGGCTAGGGTAATCTTGCCAAGCAGTTTCTGGTTGGGCTTGCGGAAGTTTAAGGCTACTTTCTCCACGGCTGTGGATATGAGGAAGAGGTCGGCCTTTAATCCGATGGCAAGGAGAGCTGAGGCGTAGTCTTTGTCAATGACTGCCTCGATGCCATTTAGTTTGCCGTGTTCTTCGACGACTGGAATGCCTCCGCCGCCTACAGCGATGACTATGACTCCTCGACGGCTAAGAGTCCTGATTACGTCTTGCTCAATTATGCGTATTGGCATTGGAGATGGTACCACACGTCGCCAGCCGCGTCCCGAATCCTCAATGATATTCCAGCTTTTCTCATCTCGGTATCTCGTAGCCTTCGCCCTATCATAAAAAGGTCCTATCGGCTTGGTGGGATTCTTGAAGGCAGGATCGTTCCTTTTGACAAGCACCTGCGTTACAACTGTGGCAACAGGCCTTCTTATGCCGTGCAGCTTGAACTCGTTGTGTAAACACTGCTGAATCATATAGCCCAGTTCCCCTTGGGTCTCAGCACCGCAAGAATCAAGCGGCACGGTGTGCACAGCCTTGCTAGCCAGTTCAGATCGCAAAAGAATAAAGCCCACTTGAGGCCCATTGCCGTGGGTTATAACAACGTTCCAACCCTGTTTCACCATACTGGCGATGTGGGTGCAAGTCTCTCGGGTGGTCTCAAACTGATCGGCCACGGTCTGGTGGTCTTCGTCTTTAATCAGAGAGTTCCCACCGATGGCCACAACTGCTGTCCTCCTCAAGTGACTTTCCCTCTCTATAGTCTAGGAATGACTTGTAATGAATTTGAATATTCCTATAAATAATGAGCATCCCTTAGTCCAAAGGCACTTGATAAATCTCCTAGTCAAGCAAGTTCAATAGAACGCTTCTTCTCCTATTCTTGTAGTTAAGCGCGCGCTCTACTCCCTTGTAGTTCTCTCGTGGCTGAGACAATCCAACGTCTCCACAAGTGTGACTAGCATCACATTCTAAATAAGCACGCTAGGTTAGCGCACGCTTTGAACTCATGTATCTTGCAATGATTGCTCTGGTCAGAGAGGCTATGGTGAATATTTCTGAGGCCCATCACAACGATTGCCGTTTGTTTCTTTCCTTTACTTAAGAGCACTTATAATCTCGTCACAGCTCATGACTCGACCGAAGGCATACTCGATGTTCCTCAATGTTAAGGTTTGAAATTCATCTGTCCATGCAGACGTTACATCACTGCCAAACACAACTTTGTAATCTCGTTCGAAGGCGTCGCGAGCTGTGGATTCACAGCAGATGTTAGTTACTGTGCCGCAGATTATCACGGTATCCACCTGCCTCCTTCCGTTGATGTTTCGGAGAATAGATTCCAGCTCAGTGTTGTAGAAAGCGCTGAACCCCATTTTTCTGACCACTATATCTTCGGCTTCAGGTCTCAACTCGCCACATATCTCTGCACCCTCAGTGCCGTCCCTGAGTCCTTCTTTCTCCAAAAGAGGAAGCATTTCCAGTACGAGAGGTTTGACCTTCGAATCAGCGCGGTACACTTGCTTTGTGTAGATTACGGGAAGCCCAAGCTTTCTACAAGTCTCTATGAGCCTCTTAATCTTAGGGATTTGGCGTCGAATTTTCGGGACTTCAAGGATGGCACCGTCCTTAACAAAGTCATTCTGCATATCGATAACTAGCAGTGCCGTTCTCGTTTTGTCTATCGTCCAAGGTTTTTTCTTCTTTGAAACGGTCTTCGTGTAGAAGGTTTCGTGGCTCATGTCTGACAACTTACCTTTCTCTCATAAATAAGTCTGACGTTGTTGCTCTTTCTTGACCTCGCCGTGATTTGTGTTCTCAGAAGCCATATCGAAATCGTTTTTTGCTTCGGTTGTTTCACTTTCTTCTATACGGGACTGTTAATGCGGATGGGCCCTTCGTTCTCTTAAACATAAAAGAAATGACGATGAGTGCCATTATGTAGGGCAACATGTGGAGAATGTATGGTGATACCTCTATACCTATGCCTATGAAGTTAGCCGCAGTTGAGTATCCCAGTCCAAATATCAGGCTCCCTAGAATGGCCCTGTAGGGGCTCCAGCGCGAAAGAATGACAACTATTATGGCAATCCATCCACGTCCCTGGGCTATGCTTGGTCCATACAGGCCTAAGTATCCTAAGGATAGAAAGGCGCCCGCGAAACCTGCCATTACTCCACTTAGAATGACGCACAAATATCGAATTCTATTGACG
>Ga0315308_1000255_pt1 | contig 29146 bp, 30 predicted proteins | sample TDP3_MG_FD_203078 | JGI IMG/M metagenome (GOLD analysis project Ga0315308, IMG submission 203078) | Freshwater sediment microbial communities from Lake Towuti, South Sulawesi, Indonesia - TDP3 | ecosystem: Environmental > Aquatic > Freshwater > Lake > Sediment | place: Indonesia: South Sulawesi... | reverse complement strand
AATTCTCTCGGTCGGAGAGTGAAAAAGGGAGCCTTGAAAAAATCCAAGGTATCAAACGGATGGGTTTACTGGACAGAATAGCCTTCTCTTTGATGCTTAGGCGTTACAGAAAAAGTGATCTTTATGGAATCTAGACTGCTAAAAGACCTCGAAAAAAAATCCATAACAAAGAAAGATCTTCTTCAAAAGGTTGAACAAGACCTCAGCGTGCTCCCAGAGATACTCAACGGAGTCTCATCATCAAAAGCCACTGTCAGGTACGGCTGCGCCAGCGTGCTAACGAATCTAAGCCAGAAATATCCAGAGAAACTTTATCCACATATGGATTCTATCATTGCCCTGCTAGAAAGCAAGCACAGAATCCTCACATGGAACGCCATGGCCATAATAGCAAATCTGGCCACAGTCGACAAGGACAAAAAATTCGACGCCATATTCCCCAAATACTACGGCTTCCTGAACGATGAATACATGGTTACGGTGGCCAATGTTGTGGGTCACTCTGGCAAGATCGCATTGGCGAAGCCTTACCTCGCCCAAAGGATTGCGGATGAGCTTCTGAAAGTAGAGAAAATCTCCACAACCCCACATCTGACCGAGGAATGTAAGAGAGTCATAGGCGAAAAAGCCATCGAATCCTTCAACATGTTCTTTGACCGAATCCACGCCAAAAAGAATGTGGTCGCCTTTGTAAAGAGACAGCTCAACAGCCCAAGAAAAACCTTGAGAACTAAAGCCGAGAGCTTCCTTAAGAAATGGAATCAGTAGCTCAGAACATCGTCAATAAAGAGGGATTGCCGAAGACATCGCCACGGCCGTGGTTTAAAATCCCAGCCCTTCCGCCTCTCGTGGCGGACAATCACAAGTCCTTGGTTGCGTCTTGCACCAATATGCTGATAAATCTGGCTTGCGGCAACAGACATTGTGACGGCAATTGAATCTGCGACGTCTAGAGTTTACGCTCACAACGAAATGCAACTCTCAATGCACCTACTGTCAAGCAGAGGCCTCTCCGCTCAGAAACGAGGTTATGAATGTAGAAGACGCGCACAACTATCTCGTCGAAGCAACCTCCGTCTCAAAGCTCGAGTCCTTCATGGTGTTTGGCGGAGAGCCCATGCTTTTTCCTGATCGCGCTATCGCCGCATTCGAGAAAGCACATCAGCTGGGAATTCCTGGAATCGACATGCTCACGAATGGGGTCTGGGGCAAGAACCTAAGAAGAGCCCGAGAACTCGCATCTGGACTGAAGACATCTGGTCTGAGTGACTTGGGAATAAGTGTTGACGCATTCCACCTGCAATTCATACCGTTAGAATATCCACGAAATGCCGCGTTGGCTTCGGTTGAAGCAGGTATTGAACGTGTTACATGGAACGTGGCAGTCGTCGAATCTCTGAAAGGCCAGAACAAATACGACAGGAAAACCGCCAAAATACTCAAGTCGTTGGAACCAGTGAGAATAGAAGCCCACGTACATCAAGTCATACCAGTCGGACGCGCGATCAGAAATCTCCGAAAGTACCTCAAGCAGGAATCATTGCAGGGTCCCTGCACGGGCGATCCAATTCTTGAGAATGCACTCAGAAGTCCCGAGAGTATAACCATTGAGCCCTCAGGCGAGGTAGACATCTGCTGGAACCTCGCAATCGGGAACGCAAAGAAAAAACCGCTCGGTAGGATAATTCGAGAGTATCAATGGCGAGAGAGTCCGATCATAAGAACACTAGTCGAAGAAGGTCCGACTGGTCTGGTAAAAGACGCTAGAAAACGCGGGTTTCGGTTCCAAGAAACGCGATACATAAACAAGTGCCACTTGTGTGTAGAGCTCAGGAAAGTCATCAACCCTCCGAGTTTAGCATACCCTTGAGACCGAGAGAAAAAAAGGAGGGGTTGCGGGAGATTTCACAACTTAGTGGGAGGTGCAGATCCCATCCGGCCCGCTGTAGATTAAGCCAGGAAGAGTTTGCAGCACGCTTTTAGCACGTGCATCTTAGCCTAGTTTCTAACATATGGAGAAAAGTGAACAAACCTAAAGTAGTTATGGTTGTCCAGATGGGCTTATGAAAGAAAGCAGAAAGACTTTGCTGGTTCTAATAGTGCTCATATTTTGCACATTTCTTCCAACTCTGGCTGCTGTGCCTTTCGCTCAAGAAGAGAGCCCACTTGTGATTAGAGATGTCTTCATACAAACTTCCACTGCGTACTTGTGGCTCAGCCCACCCATTCATGTTATCACCATTCTGCTTCTTTTCGCTTTGTATCGATATGGATCAAGAATTGGCAGAGTTGCTGACGCATTCTTCGGAATTCTGATCCTGTTCTTTGCTTTTGGCAACCATATCGCCGTAACTGAGAACTACGGACTTGTCGTGTTAACTGGCAACTTGGTTCCCATTCTAATCGTGGGTCTGCTTTGGATGTGGGAAGTTTATAAGCCCCTCAACGAGTACTTTTTTCAAAGGCTCCCTGCTTGGAGATACTGGGTGTTACCCTTTGTCTTTCTGGCTTTTTGGTCCCCGATAAACGCTGAGCTGAACCCAGACTTCAATCCCTTGCTGCTGCTCACATCTTCTTTTGGAGTGATGTACTGCCCCACAACACCACTCATAGTAACCGTTTTGACCTTGATTTATCCCAGGGTCAACATCTTTCTACTCAGAACCACAAGTTTCGTTGGGTTGCTAATCGGTTTATTTAACGCCATGTCGTTCTTCATTATGCCTGGATACACCCTATGGAACCTGATCCTTCATGTACCACTCATATTCATCTCAGCATACGGCTTGCTGATCCCATTCTTGGTAAAGAATAACTTTTTCTCGCAAGAATCACAAGAGGAGAGGACAAGATGGAAAAAGAGGGGAAAAACAAGGGATTTGCGGGGGATATCTCCATAAATTGTGGTCAAGTCCCGTGCCCCTCATTTTGTTGCACTGATGAAGGATTCGCTATGCCTAGTTATTTTCTGAGAAGCCTACATCTTCAAGCGTAGCCTTGTATTCTGAGAAAGTGTGAGGGTCTCACGCATTGTTCTAAAGTGTAGCATTATGAAGGTTCGTAGGTATTTTGAATGAGGGAATTGTGATGGCGCAGGATAAGAGGATTATTGATGTTTCTGCATGGAGGTTTTTGAGTGCTTGTGCTTGCGGTTTGTTTCTGGTTTCCACCTTGTTGCCATTCCTAACGGCTCCATTCTACTCCATAGTTAGAGGGGTCGAGTACATTACAACAAATTGGTCTTTTATGGCAACGATAAGTTATAGAGTGCTTGGAGTGGAGAAAGAAACTCACGTATTGCTCTTCTCGGATTACTGGCTTGCATATAGGAGACTTGGTGGTCCTCCCCCAGTCAATCTGGACATCCCCTGGGTTCTCATATCGATTTTTCTGATGCAAATCTTGACGCTGGGTTTTGGTTTTGCCTCTGTCTTCTGGAATGTAAAAAAGATACGGCTCTTACCGTTGCTTACGAGTCTTTTTGTGCTCCCCCTGATGGTGTTTGCGAACATCCGCGCGCAAGATCTGACATACGGTTTGACAAGATACGAACAGGGATACTGGTTTGTGTATCCCTCAACGGTTTTGTTCCTGAGCGCGTTTGTTCTGGGCTTGAGAAACAAATAAGCTGCATGCTAGTATGCGTATGCGGGGACATTAAGAGAGCAGAATACTGAGAACTATTACCACTATTCCTATGACGATGAAAGTGCGTGCGCGCAACCAATCCTCGATCTGCTAATGCGGGTTAAAACTTCGAAGAGGATTCCGATGAGCAGCAAGAGAATTCCCGAGATGAGCGCGCCTGTATTCATTTGGCCTCTGGAGGAAAAACACAATACACAACTATTAATTATTTCCGAAATAACCGCACGCGCTATTCAGTCGAGGTATTTCTTGCCTGCAAGCCTTTTCACTTCAGCATTAAGTTTCTCAGCTGTTGAAAGTAGATCTGGCACGCTGCTCTTCGGAACAAGGTTCAAGATGCGACGATAACGATTGACCCAACAAGCAGGAGGCCCACTCAAATTCATGAACGGCTCGAAAACACGTTCTGGAATGTCATCAATGCCGATCGTGTTGAAAATGAAGCGCAGTATGAAGGGATATTCGACGAGGACTATCCACACTTGATCTCTCTCGTCATGTTCGAAGATGGGCTGTATCCTGTTTCTGAACCAAGCCTCGGAGCTGGGCTGCTGAACCATGTAGGCAGGACCCACTGCCTTCTCGTTCATGTACGACCAGACCTCTCGGTAACCCTGCTTCAGCTGTTCGCAAAGAAAGTCGGCTTTTTCAAGAGTATCTGGCATGCCATAAAGGCTGACATATTCATTGAAGAGATCTGATCTTCTGATTTTGCTCATCGCGGCTTCGAGCTTCGAGATCGTTCTTCGAACAGATGGTGCTGTGCCGGTTGCCAGAATTAGGTTTGATCCCAACTCCGCGCCACCATTCTGGATGTGGCAGAGAGCCGAGTATGGATCGCTTCGAAGCGCTGATCTGGCTTTCTGAAGATACCTTTCAATGGAGTCGGTCTTCTTCTGGATCATCCTCTGCCAGAGTTGTCTCTTAGTTCTCTTTCGAAGTGTCCTTGTGAGAACATGCGTCGGGTCGTAGATTGGGCGCGTGTCGTGTGGCAAGTCCTTGATTTGAGATTCGCCGAAGTATCCAAAATCCACGCTTATCTCCTGTTCAGTACACACCACTGTCTTGGGCTTGTCTCCCTTGAGAACAACTTCAATGTCCAAGTCTGCGCCACGCCAAAAGTCTCCTCTGGAGACAGATCCAGCTAAGCCTACCGCTAACATGTCATCCCGTTTCTTGAGCTTCTCCAGCTCGCGCTCAAGAACTTCCCGATATGGAGAGGGAAGGTTTCGCACGTTCAAAGAGTGAATATGCAACGAAGACACACCCCCAGCGAAGATTTGGTCCCGCTCCACCATTTGATTTCTCTGGTCTTTCCCTCAGAATGATCCCTCAAACACGCATCGGCATCTAGCTCAGCTATATTCTCAGATATAACCTGTGGGATCTACTAGATGTCGAGAATGAACTTGACTGTCACGGAGACCATATAGTAAACGGATATCCTACCCAGAAAGCGTTTACTTCAGGAGACATCTCAACTCAGTGCTGGGCTCAAATCGCATCCTGCCCGCCTATACCTAATGCGCGCATTTGATCGTTCTAAACTGTAGAATTTTATACGCCTACCTTCCTCTTGCCTGATGGGGAATTATGGCTATGAATAAAAAATTGGGTGTAAAAGTCGCCCTGACAATCCTAGTTCTTGTTTGCCTTTCAACCATAACAGTAGGATCAAGTGTCTCACAAAACTGGTTTTCACATGATTTTAAAAAAGAGAAACAGAACTTCGATGAAAAGAATAGAGCTCTTGAAATCGCAAGCATGAACTATGAGGTAAGGAAACAGCTAGACGAATATGTAGCCGAAGACTACAGAATTGAAAACTTAACAGAGCACCTTTATCGAGCGAGATATCAAGTGGTTTTTCAAACCAGCAAGATGGATGATCAAGGTCGCCTTCTATCAGCCCGTCTGGTTGTGGTGCTAGTTGATGTTGACAGCGAGTCAGTTTTGGATGTGAAATCTTTTCTTTCATACTTCACGATGCAGATGGCCGCCCAATGGTCTGAGATGGCAAAGGTTGTACAAGTATTCCTTGATGAATTTCCAAAGGCAGAATGTTCAGTGAGTTTTAAACAGGACGGGCCGACGTGGGTCGTCACATGGAAGTCTCAGAAAAGAACCGTAGGAATTTTCTTTGATACGTACGGGTGGATCAAAAATGTAGTGTTGGTCCGATGGGATGTAGAGAGACCAGAAATAGTTGTGAATTGGGCTGAGGCTGTGGAGATCTCAAAACGAACAGAAACCGTTCAACACTACCTAGATCAGCATCCAGACGCAACATTCAATTTGGGCAGGCTCTACATAGAAAATTCAACAATATTCCACATATCTGAAGATTGGATCGTGCTGACGATAGCAGCAGGTCCCGTGCCCCAAAAAGTCAGCGGAGTTCTCGAAGGAAATTACTGTTGGAATATACATTGGTTCGACCCGAAAAGCGTGATTCCTCACATCGTTAACGTTTTCGTGGACGTAGAGACGGGTGAAGTTCTCAGCGTTGGAGAAGCCTGGTGATATCTAACAGAACAATGCGTGCGCTATTTTTTATCTGCAATTTCGTGTGAGTTGCTCGACAGGGCGATGAGTCTTATTCCGGCATCCACATGCGCGCATTCTGCAGGGAGCTGCTTGTTCAAGGCTCTGCTCGCACGCTGCGGACATCCCACCCGCCCCCACAAATAAATATCGGAAGGTCCTAAGAAAAGTGAGGATTCAAACTAAAGGTTGCTTGCGTCAGCCTGCAAGAGCTATGTTTATGCTGGCAAAAATCTGATTATTGGATTGGCGGATGATGTGTCATGATAATCGACTGCCATCAGCACTTGCCTTCTTTGAAAAAGACGAAAGATCTCAAGGAATCGAAAGCAAAGCTGGTTAAAGATCTCTCCCGAAACGGTGTTGACTATGCCATTCTGATACCAGACAATACGCCTGAATCAGAGATAGGCAGTTTGGACGAAGTTCTACGGCTCACTAAGGATGATAAGCGGTTGTACGTAATGGGAACCATTGACATTCAGAAGCGGAACTACTTTTTTCAAACGCAGAAGCTGTCCCAACTGTTCCGAGCTGGCAGAATCGTTGCTGTGAAAATCTTTCCTGGTCACGACACGATATATCCTACCGATAAGAGACTTACGCCCGTCTACGAGTTATGTGCGAAACACGACTTGCCCATAGTGATCCACACTGGAGCAGGCTCAAAACGCCCAGAACAAAGCAGATACAATGATCCGAAATTCATCATAAAAATAGCAGACAGGCATCCTCGACTCAAGATCGTCATTGCCCACTACTTTTACCCTCAGATCGAATACTGCCACGAGTTGACGAGGCCTTACAAGAACATATACTTCGACACTTCAGGACTGGCTGATGAGGAAGTGATCGCAGATACGGGGCTCGAAAGGATAGAAAGGATACTGACCCTGACAACAAACAAGCTTCCTGACAACGTTCTTTTCGGAACAGACTATGCAATGTGTAGCATAAAAAAGCATATCGAGCTTGTGGAGTCGCTGGAAATAAGCAAACAAGCCAAAGACAAGATATTTTGCAAGAACGCCATCAAGCTCTTTCATCTGAGAGTGTAGTGTATTTGTGAGGAGTGCGGGAAGGTGCGGGCTTTACATGGCGAAGATCATTCGTAGCAAGGAAAGAAATCTGGACAAAAAACGCAGTTGCATGATCGAACTGACGAAGATAGCAGATGCGATTTCCAAAGTGCTCAAAGGCAATTTTCTTGGTTTCTACATAATGGGATCCTTCGTAATGGGGGACTGGGACCCTCAGAAAAGCGACATAGACTTCATAGTAGTCACTAAGAAACCTCTGAACAAGGAAGAATCCGTCCAGATTGGCAAACTGCACCATGCTCTTTCCAAATCAGAAGTTGGGAAAAAACTAGACGGCGCATACACGTATCTGCAGCAGTTGCAGGAAAAGAGGTTCAAAGAGAGGACAGGAAGCGTGGAAAATCACGAGTTCATAGCTGACTCTCCATGCCACTTGTCAGCTGACAACGTTCTCTGTCTTCTCCAGTATGGAAAATGCGTTCTCGGTACACCCATCAAAGAACTATCTTTGAGCGTATCTGACAAGGAGCTAACTGAGGCAGTGCGGGAGATGTTGACGGAATACGCGAGTGAGATTGACGGAAAGCAAGACTTTCAGACACTATATGACGTACTGATTAGCATGCTAAGATGCATATACACACTGGAAACAAAGAAACTGCCAACGAAGCCAAGAGCAATAGAGCACTCCAGAATGCTTCTTGGAAAAAGCCTGTACAAAAACATCAAGGCATCGCAAAACGGGAATGCCAAGGAATTTGTAATAGACAAAAGCAGACTGAAACTGATCGCATCTTATGGGCTATCCATTAAGGAAGAGCACACGTCGCAGTGATTTCGAGCGTGTCCTAGAGCTTTAGCCGCTCTTCCAGCTGTCTAACTAGTCGCGGAGGGAATTCCTTCTGTTCAACCAGGGCAACAAGCTTCCTCAGCTCCTTCTTAGCTCTCTCGTATAGTTGCCTCGAAATCCAACCCTGCTCAATAGCTTCTTCCAGTTCGTGTTGATCCAACACTCTGTACTTGAGATCGGGCGAAACCCACAGATCTACGAATAGATCTGTAATCTTGACTGATCCATCTTTGAGAAGCTTCGGCGGAGTAGCAATGTCGCAGTAATATCCCGTGTGCTCTCCGTGTAGATTTCTTACCTTAACGATGCTGAACCACTTTCCCATAAGTTCGAAATATATGATTGGAAAGCCGGCTCGCAAGACTACTTTGTCATCAAATACTATCGAGTGAGTGGAAGTGATTTGCGACCCACCGACAATAACCTTCTTGGACTGGTAAACCAAGTCGTCATACATTTCCAGAACTTGAGTCGGCAGTCGAATGTACCGCAGGTGAATTCTTGGGCTGGCATAAGCTTTCTGTAGGACAGATTCGATGAAGGAAGATTTGGCCTCAGTGTAAGCCTTACGATCTGAAGCGTGTTTCTCGGCAAATTTCCTCTTCAACTCGCAGTATTCTTGAGCTACGTCAGGGTGACAGCGTAAATAGTCTCGAAACATCAGGTGTCTCTTCCAGAAATCTCCGCCTTGTTCAACGACATGCAGGTGAAAATGCTTGTTGTAAACTCCTTCTGGTCCTTTCCTAAAGTACCTTCTTTCAGGCAGTTCTTTCTCGTACTCTGGGACATATTCGTAGCCGATGCCTCTGAGTGCTTCAACGCATTCCTCAGCATCTGAGAGTTCTCGTACTGCAGCCATTATATCTATGATCGGTTTTGCTCCTAGGCCCGGAACTGCAGTGCTTCCGACGTGTTCTATTGCGACGACTTTGGTTCCAGCTGCGTCGAGAATTCGGTCTTTCTCTTTGGCATATATTTTAGCCCACCGAGGATCATAATCTACGATTTTGACTGAGAGCTTCACAATGATTGCCTACCTAGATCTTTGGCTTATGCCTTCTCACAGTGAACTATGTGTTTGTGGGCGACAATTCTGATTAAGATATCGAAAACCACCGTTGAATTTGCTTAGAGTGTTCCGCCTCGTCAAGCAGAAAAAAGGTAGTTGCAAGGAATATCTCCATGCTGTAGAGGGTTCAAATCCCACCCCGCCCGCTTCCGTTCGTGCACGATGCTTTTGAGATTGAGAAACGTCAGTCCAGTCTGAGAAATGTTCGCAGGCTAAGAGGTTTGGTTAGTGAGCTCCGCGCGATGCTCTGTATTCGTCTTCCAGAATGCTCATCATGACGAAGTCGCTGTATCTGTTGTCGCAGTAATAGCCATCCCTCTGGACACCTTCCCTCTTGAAGCCAAGGCTTTCCCAGTACCGCAAAGCCCTCTCGTTGAGACCAACTACGCCCACCGAGACTCTGTGAAAGCCTAGCCGATCGAAGGCGTGATCAAGGAGAAGACGACCTGCCTCACTTCCGTAGCCTTTTCCCCACGCATCCTTCTCGCCAATAATGATGGTCATATCAGTGCATCTCCATGGCCTAAACATCCGCAGCAATCCAGCCTCGCCTATTACCCTTTTTCTCCTCTTTAGAACTATGACAAACCATAATCTGTCCTTGTCGGCGACCAATTCTCTATAGAACTTTTCAGCTTCTGCTGGGCTCATAGGCGAGACTTCGCCCGTCAACCTTCTAATTTCAGAATCATTTGACCATTTCTGAACGTAAGGCAGATCGCCTCTGCTGAAAGGTCTAAGATAAAGCCTTCTGCCAATCAACGACCGCTGTGTTGATACGCTCTTGTTGCCATGCATATTTTCACAATTCATGCTTTTGACATCATTTTCCTGAATAAATCTTTCCTTAGAGAGATCTACAATAAACATGGAAAACCGCACGATCCCTTTCTTTCAGCAAATCGTGAAAAAAGGGAGTTGCGAGAGATTTCACCACTTGATTTTGGGCCCAAGTCTCAACCCGGCCTGCTATATTCGCAGGAAACCACCCTCGGAGAACTGAAACAAGACCACAAATCGCACGTTTAGAGCCGGGGCATAACACGATCAACGACGATATCATTCCAGCAGTCGAGCACCGCCATCGACTTGAATGGTTTCTCCTGTAATGTAAGAAGCTTCTTCAGACGCTAGGAAGACTATTGCTCTGGCAATATCTAGTGGCTGTCCAACTCTTTTGAGAAGCGTCTTCTCAATGAAACCCTTCATCTCTTCTTCACTCATTCCCCACGTGTCAACTGCTCTAGGAGACACCGCGTTTACTCTTAGGGGGGCCAGTTTTCTCGCCAGACCACGCGTCAAAGGCGTGCCTGCAGCTTTGGTCAATGTGTAATCCAATCCACCAGGATCATAGTCCATAACGACATTGACAATGTTCCCAGCTGTCGCCTTCAAGTAAGGTGCCGCAAAATGGGAGCAAACAAGTATGCCCGTCACGTTGACATGCATCATTCTTTTCCAGTATCCCCAATTAGGCTTGTCAAAATCGAACAAAGGAGGAGGATGTGTCGCCGCGTTATTGACCAACACGTCAATACGACCGAATCTACGCATCGTCTCTGTAATCATCGAACGGACCTCTTCCGGGTCAGATACGTCAGCCCTGAACGCGAAGGCTTCCACGCCTTGGTCCCGAACAATGCCAGCTGTCTTTTCAGCCTTCTCAGACGATGAGAAGTAGTTTACCGCTATGTTCGCACCTCTTTCCGCAAACAGACGAGCAGTTGCGCTACCTATTCCTCCGCTTGCTCCCGTTATGATCACGCTCTTCCCTTTGAAATCCATTGTCAAAGAACCTCTATTCTCCTTCTTCTATAAGGAAAACTCACATAAATTTTGATTGACGCCTTCAACCTATGAAGTTGTTGTCATCATAGCCGTCGCGGCAGTGGGTTATGCATGGTATCGTCGTCGACTGCCCATGAAATGAAGAGAACAGAAGCATCTTCCCCATTTTTCTCGAGTTCCTAATACGAGATTGTCCTTCTTACATCTGTCCAGATCGATGGCAATGACCCGCGCGCTTGGATTTTACGATCTTCCGTAGAAAAGGTCAGGATCTTTCTGCAAATATTCGACATACAAGTCTATCAGTTCCCTCAACCTAACCAGTCTGAGAGTGGCCTGTCCAACCCTAGCGGTTTTCATTATGCCGCGCTCAAGACACGGCTCAGTTAGCTTGGCAAAGTCTGGATAAGGACCAAAATCCCATTCCCACTCACTTTCAGGATATTTCTTAACAAGCCACTTCGGCGGAGTGATCTTTTTCAATATGCGTTCAGGAAACTGCACACGCTTCTCCGCTAGATGCATAGCTGTGCAACGGTCTAGGCCAACGCCGATGAGAAGTATGTAGCCATCTAACTCGAGCAGTTTATGCCAACCCTCAGACAGCTCCCTCGCCCTAGGACCTAAAGCCGCAGTAGAATTGCTCGGATGAGAGCCACGGACCACATCCTTCCTCTTCCTGAAAGTCTCAGGAATGATCCCTGTCCTGACTGGCGTCTTCTCAGGATCGTAAGGCGAAATCCTGAACAACCAAGAAACACCCATCGCGATCTCTTCAGGCGTTCTCTGAACCTCAACCAGATTCGCAGAATGGGTCGACATTACAATGTTTCCCTCTTCCCCAACAATTTCCAACAAGGCATCGATAACGGCGTCAGCGCCACCCTTAACACGCCCGAAACTTCTCAAAGAGCTATGAACACCCACAGAATCACCTTTCTTCAACCCAAGCCTCCTAAGACCGGCCTTGATGTCCTCCTTACGCACCCAACACCGAATCTTCTCATCCGCATCCATTCGAATCCACCACACAAGCTTCAACATGCCCAGTCATTAGTAACCAGCCCGTCACAAACGCAAATCATTGCCCATTTTGCTTACGTCTTCTTTTTGCCAGGTCTTGCTGCATCCTTTTGCAGCGTCTATACCATAGTATTTCATAATCCCTTTCAGATACCACTCTGCTTCTCAGGTCTCCTATAGTCTGAATTCCTTCCCTCTTACACCATTCAACACAGATTTCGTAAGCATCCCAGTCAAGTTCCTCGTCTTCCCAATACACAGGAACTTCGGAAACATTATGTAGGAAGGCAGCAAAAGCTCTCGTGTGTCCGTCGACAAAGACAATCTCATCTCCGAGTTTCTTGATTGGTACAGGTTCAATTGATTCAGGCCTATCAGAATCAAACGTTTTATTTACCTCAGACAATTTTTCAGAACTTATGTAGAGCTGACTGGGCTGTATCTCATCAAGTTTCATCATGAATGTTTTGGCCATCAAGTCCACGTTCACGGTTTATAGGACCCCGAGATATATGAATGCGTGTTCAAAGGAAAATGGAGTTTGCGCTGTCTCCATCGGTATGAACGACATATCGGAAAACTAGACTTAGCAGATCCCGCGTGGCTTACCAGAGACAAGCGAAGGGTCAAGAGATATTTCCCTCAAGCAACTCTAATAAATGGGGAACACTAGAGTGCCAAAGCCTTTGCTGGTTCAAGGGACATCAGCCGTCAGTTTTTATGAGAACCTACCTTCGCCTTAACGAAACCAGACCGGCGCTAACCAAAGCCACAGCGATGACAACAGCGCTTACCTCTGCGGTTAAGATGATGCTCTGATCACTCTGCTTAACAGCGATGCCTACGAGAGCCCATATGAGGACGAGCCCATAGGCGACATCCCTCCGTGAGACAACAACTGCCAAAGTGATTATCAACGCTATTATTATGACCAAAACACCCCACGTGACCTCGTCGGGGCCAAGCCGGTCCCAGTTAATGGCTGTAAGTGCAACAGCTACATTGGCGATGGATGCGACCGTGATCCAACCCAGATACACGCTGAAAGGCAAGTGCACAGCTAGCTTCTCTCTGAAGCTCACCTTGGCTCGTCCAATCTTCAGGCGCAAGTAAATTGCGATCAAACTTGCCAGCAAAGCGAACATGAGTAACACGGATAAGGTGATTTGGTCGTAGTGCCACAGAAAAAGCCACGAAATGTTGAGGATGCTACTCAAGACGAAGAGCCAACCGATTTCATGGAGAAAAGGCTTCCCTCTCTGCCTAGGAAAGGCTTGGAAAACCGCAAAGATAAACAGGAGAGTGTAGATTATGCTCCAGATTGCGAAAACGTAGCCAGCTGGAGTTATCACCGTGGGATAAGCGTCTGACACTTGAGCAGTGGTTTTTCCGTTCAGAGCGAAAGCGCTGGCTAGGAAATTGACGACAACTGTTGCTAGGAAGGCAACTACGTTAACACCCTGCAGCAGACTGAGATATCTTGAACTTGATGACATAAACCTGAGGTAATCCGTAGCCGAATATAAAATTTGGCAATTAACACAGACACAGTTGTCCACTTGTAAGTAGGCGTGTAGGCGTCAATCATGTTCAGCCTCTCCTTTGGCAACTTCTTGATATTCTTTGCGCTCATCCTTCTGGCAACCTTGATAACTGGGATCTTTCCGCTGTCATTGCTCTCTACAGCATATTCCGCCACCACTAGTAAAACACCATCAGAAGTCATCTATTAGAACGTGACACAGATCAAAAGAGCTTGGTAAGCAATAAAACCAAACCAAACGAACCTGCAAAACTTCCCAGCACACTCCAAAAGACCTCAGGCACAATGATATAGAAGATACTTCCAGAAACGTTTTAAACCAAAAGAGCCCATACCAGAAAGGCTTTACGTTCAATGTTTTGTGAATGGAAGGTTAGAACTTCCGAAGAGAGAGAAAGGAGATTTATGAGAAGGAGTTAAAACCTTCTTCTTCTAACCCTCCATCCACATTAGACATATTAACGCATACTGCTTAAAAGCCTTTTTATAATTAGCCGTGCATTTTCAAATTTTTGTAAAAAAGAAAACACCTTTCCAGTTCTATCTGGATAATACGTGAGCCTTCAGCTTCAAAGGCACCATCTTAGTCAGTTTTTCGATCTGCTCAGCTTGATTATAGGCCCATCTGCCATCGACGAAGTGCTCATACGACACTGTCTGACGTCTGAACGAGGGTACGTCTATTGAAACGTAAGAGAAGTCTTGAACGATGTCCTCGGCCGCTAGCTGGTTTAGTGAATCAATGAAGCTGGGAAACTCGGTCTTCGGAACATAAAAGTGAACTACAAGGGAGCTCTTTCCAATTACTTTTCCAAAGTTGAGCACAAAGGGTTTCTTGGTCAAAGAATTAACAAACTTGGCCAGCCTGGCTTTGCTTGCGAAGTCAAAAATGAAGGCGCACAGGTCAGAAGTTTGTAATGGGTATGGGAAGATGGAAACTTCATATTCCTCTATGAGCTTTCGCTTCAGAATGTGCTGATGAAAACGATGCCTTACAGCTTGAGGAGTAATCTTGGGTACTTTTGCTATTTTGGTGAAGTCCTCTAAGCCGTTTTTCTCCAGTTCCTTCAGAATCAGCAGGTCTGTAAGGTCGGCCTCAACTTCATAAGAATCCGGGTCTTCAAGTTGCTTAGGAAGCTGATCTGATGATGTTGAGACTTGTCTGACCCATCTCTCCCAAGGGAAATCCCAAGCCTTGCGCTTGAAGTCAAACCAGTCGAAGTTTCGAGGAAGTTCAAAAATGTTAGTCGTCCAAAGGAGTACATAATCCGTTGTCGCACCTAACTCCTGCGCTTTCTTAAAGTATTCCTCGAGATAAGCTCTGTGTTCAGCCGGAAAGCAGAAAACCGCATAGAATCCGTTGAATCTGCCATAACAACGAGCAATGTAGGTCCAGTAACCTGCATTCTCAATAGCCTTCGGCAAAGCGTCTGCAAGCGCATGGTTGGCGTCTGCGATGAGAACGGCTTTCATCAGGCCCAGCTTGTCAGACTTCAATTTGGCTCTGACTGCGAGGAAGCCTTTCTTGATTAACTTCTTAACGCGAAAAGCAACAGTAGTTGGAGGCAGGCCGATTTCCCTAGCTAGAGACAACATATTGCGTGGATCATGCTTTCCAAGGGCCTCAATGATCTTTGCGTTGACAGGGTCCAACATCCTCAAGTAGCTGATCATTGATTCGAAATCTTCAAGTCGACTCACGATACCGACTACTCCTACTCACTGCGATCGATCTTTGACTGTTCCTCGGCTTTCAACATTAATTGGGTATGGGACTGTCGATTGGGTCGCCCGTAATGCTGCCACTATTGGGTATGGGGCTGTCGATTGGGTCGCCATTGGGTATGGGACTGTTGATTGGATCGCCATTGGGTATGGGGCTGTCGATTGGGTCGCCATTGGGTATGGGGCTGTCGATTGGGTCGCCCGTAATTCTGCCACTATTGGTCAGGGCCATTGCTGAGACCACACTGAGAGCAAGCATAAAGGTCAGAATCGCTGGCGCAAGTCTCGTCTCAATCACCTCCGCCATTAAATTACCATGTCCTGAAGTTGTATTTTTGTTTTTCGCAACCAAAATCAGCAAGATTGAAAAAATCGAGACGTCTACGGTTAATGTTAAGAGGACGACAAATGCTATGTGAGTTGTTGGAGCGTTCGCGATGAAAGCCGGCGTTCTAAATTCGTCTGGAAGAGGCTTACTCTCGGCCTTGTTCGTTTTGGCCGCTTTTGTGACCGTCGCCTCTTTTCTGTACGTTCTGCTCATAGGATACGGATTTGTTTTCTTCACGCCTGAGGGGGTCGTCGTTAGCAACAAGCTGTTCCCTGCTTATGTCTTTCTGTTCCTGTGGGTCGGTTTTGCCTTTCTGGCACAGAGGGGCACGGCGTTTCTCTTCGTGTGGGTTGTCTATGTCTTATGCTTCGTCGCTGCTTGGAAATGGAGAGAGAGCTTTCACAAAGCTATTCGCGGGTCGATTTCAAATCCGTTTCATGGCATCTTTAACAATTTCCTGCTCATTTTCCCTCTTGTATCCAGTATGGTGCTGATGGCTGTAACAGCCATAATAAACCTACAGCAGTCTGTGGGGATTCCCACGGGAGAACCTCAGTTTCCTGAGAATCTTCCTCTCCAAGGAATCTTTGTTGAGTTAGCTTACGCACCTGTGGTTGAGGAGTTGGGGTTTCGACTCGTTCCGCTTGGTTTATACGCTGTTCTCTATGTCTTACTAGCCGGAAAAACCGTGGCACGTAAAGGGAGACTTCTTATAACTACAGCCTTTCATCCAGACGGCGCAAAGAGGTCTGTTGGGCTGCCGAATGTTGCGGAGCACGGCATCTGGCGCGGAATAAGTGTGGGAGAATGGGCGATGGTTGTCGCCACTTCTGCTCTCTTTGCATACGCTCACATCATATCCGACATTGGCTGGCAAGTCGGCAAGATCACGTCAGTCTTCGTGCAAGCATTCTTCTTCGCGGTCACCTATCTTGCATATGGTTTTGAGGCGCCGATACTCCTACATTGGTATTTCAACTATTACCTGTTCTTCTTCGACCCAGACGTGGTTTCAAGATTCTTTCCGACAGCGGACCCAGTACTCTCAGTTCTGCAGCTAATTATAATGGCCTTAGGCATTTTCGGATGGTTGGCGTTTACCGTCATCGGGCTTCGCAGGCTATTCAGAAAGAGGACACTACCTCCATCAGCGGTGCCCATATACCCTGCTACTTCGACCTCACAATCTCCTGAATGACCTCTCCCATTTCCACAGTCTTCTGTTCTCGTTTCCTCATGTTTCGCAAAATTATCCTTCCTTCTTTTGCCTCTTCTGGTCCTACAAGGACGGCGAGCGTGAAGCCTCGCCTGTCAGCGTCTGACAGGGCTGTGGAGAGCTTGCGGCCCATAAGTTCGAATTCTGACATTATATTTGCCTTTCGCAGAGCTGACAATATCTCGGCTGCTCCGGTCCTCATCTCTTCGCTCATGGGGATAACAACTACTCGTATCTGCTTCTCCGCTTTAACTGAGACCTTTTGCTTTTTCATGGCTAAGACGATTCTGTCTATGCCCGGGGCCACTCCAACTGCTGGCGTTGGTTCTCCTCCGAAGAGTTCGATTAGTTTGTCGTAGCGTCCTCCTCCGCCTAGAGCTAGGCCTGCTCTTTCCAGTTCGGGCACGTAGGTCTCGAATATGATGCCCGTATAGTATTCTAGTCCTCTTGCGAATCCGGTTTCAATAAGAATTTCGGACTTTAGGCAATTGCTTCTTGTCAGGTTGATGATTTCTTCGAGGTTTTCTGCTGCTGCACTTGCTGTTGCATAGTTTTGCACGCTTTGTTTGATTCTTCGTAGAACTGCTGAGGTGTCTTTTCCTCGTATTTCGAATGTGGTTTTGAGTGTTCGGACGCATTCGTCTGAGGCTTTCAGCTCTCGGACCATGTTTAGGGCTTGGTCCCACTGCCTCTTGTCTAGCACCTGCATGATTTGGTTTTGTTGTTGCTCTTCTATGTTCTCTTGGCTTAGGATTCCTCTGAGGATGCCCATGTGTCCGATCTTTATGTAGTGGTTTTGTAACCCAGCTGCTTGCAGAAGGTTGCTGGCTACCGTTACTATTTCGGCGTCTGCCTCAGGTCTATTTGAACCCATGAGTTCGTAATTGGCTTGCCAAAACTCCCTGAAGCGTCCATACTGTGGCTCGTCGTAGCGGTAGAGACTGCCTGTGCAGAAGAGTTTCAAGGGTTTGGGCATTGTTCTCATTCTGGTGGCAACCAAGCGGGCTATTGACGGTGTGAATTCGCCTCTGAGGGCAATTTTTCGGCCTCCCATGTCGTTGAAGGAGTACATGCGCAGGCGGATTTCTTCTCCAGCTTTGGCTGCGAGGAGTTCGTGGGATTCGACGACTGGGGTTATGACCTCTTCGTATCCGTAGAGTTGCGCTATTTCCCGTGCTCTTTGCTCTACATATCGGATTTTTTGGGCGTCTTTTGGGAGGAAGTCTCTCATTCCGCGGACGGGTTTGAACTCTGACATGCTTATTCTTCCAGCTTCTTTTTTAGAGTGAGTTGACCAAGCGAGTAGTAGACTACTTCTCCTCGCCGGTTAAGGACTGCAAGCACTAGCTGTTTCTTTTGGCTGTGGGCGTAGCGCAGGGTCCGAGCGAGGTCGTCCATTGTGATCGGTCTCCCTTCTTGGATTCCGTAGATGAGGTATGTTGCCGTGGCGGTTCCGTATTCGCCGCGTTCGTAAACGCGGAAGTCTGTGCCTAGGCCGAAGCCTTCTCTGGCTACGTAGCCTCGGCTGCGGAGGTCTCGGTATATGAGGTATTTTGCCCACGCGTTTGGGTCGGTGGTTTTGTAATGGTCTAGTAGTTGTTGGAAGGTTAGTGGTTTTTTGGGTTTTGTTTGTTGTATTTGGATTATGTTTTTGCTCTGCAGGTAGAGGGCTTCGTAGTATGTGAGTGTGAGTTTGCTGTCGTGTTTGGTGCCGTAGCCTCGGTTGGTTAGTTCTTCGATGTTTTCGGGTTTGGACACGGTTATCTCTTTGTTTTTGAGTGTGGCGGTTATTTGTGGGGGCTCTGATGGTTTTGGAGGCTCGGGTGTGGCTTTGGTTTGTGTCAAGTTTGTGCCCCTTTGTTTATGTTATTTAGGCTATTCATGTGTGGGTTGGATTTAAGTTTACCAGACCAGTTGTCGCTCTGCGGGAAGAGAAATTTCAAAAGAAGAAGGCGCCAATTCCCTTCAGCCTTCTTCTACCATATGTTGAAGTACGTTGTGCGGCTGAGGCTGTGTGGGCGTCGTCGTCAAACTGTTCCTAGCGACGATGACGTCCAGAATGTTGTGGACCATGGGCAGCAGCCTGGATAGTTGTAGTAGTACACGCAGAACTGCACTGTACGACTTCTTCTTATGTCGACTGCGGGGGATGAGTAGGCGGTTGTGTTTTCCATGTGTCATTAACTTCGGCTTAGAAACCGCAATAATACCGAGTTTTTAGTCTGTGGGAGTGGCTGGTGGGTAAGGGTTAAGAGTTGTCTGAGTACACGTATGCGGGGCTGTTGGCATGTCTGTGAGGGTTGATGTTGAGTTTGTAGCGGTTAATGCTCGCAGGGCGGTTAAGCGTGAAGACCTGATTGTTGTCATCGATGTTTTGAGGTGTAGTAGCAGCATTGTGAATGCGTTGGCGAATGGCGCTGCTGCTGTGATTCCGACTGAAACTGTGCAAGAGGCCTTCGCGCTACGTGAGAGGCATCCTGATTATCTTTTGGCTGGTGAACGGCATGGGCGCAAGTTGAGGGGCTTTGACTTGGGCAATTCGCCTTTGGAGTTCACGCGTGAGCAAGTTGGAGGAAGGGTTTTGGCATTGACTACGACTAGTGGGACTGCTGCGCTGATTAGATGCAAGAGCGTTAAACCCGTTCTTATTGGAGCGTTTCTGAACGCGGCGGCGGTCGCTGAGAAGGCTATGGAAATTGTCCAAACGAGGAAGGTGAATGTTTCGTTTGTTTTGTCTGGTGAGAAAGGTTTGTTCTCGTTGGAGGATTTCCTTTGTGCTGGGGCAATCGCTTCCGAGCTTCCATCTGACGGGTTTGATCTTTCAGATAGGATTTTAGCGGCTGTGTTCGCGTTTGCTGGCGTGAAGGACGCATTATGTGAGTATGTTATGAAATCTCGGCATGCTAGGCATTTGGTGGAGCTTGAGTTCGAGAGAGACGTGGTGTTTTCGTGTAAGTTGGATCATTTTGGGATAGTGCCTGTTTACCAACATGGCAAGGTAACGCTGATGCAGTGAACTCATTCGTTCAGCCTGAGCTGCAACAGTTTATAGGCTTGTTTTGAAATCTTGTGCGCTATGGCAGAGAAACCTGTTAAGACACTTGAAACTCTTCTGCTAGTCGCTTTGATTGTTTTCTGGGGCAGTTCATTTGTCGTGGTCAAGATAGCGTTGGCTGAGGGTTTAAGCCAATTTCCATGGCTACGTTTAGGTTCTTGCTAGCTGGAGGACTTTTCGCCTTGACTCTTTTGTTTAGGTCAATTAAGAAATCGGGCAGCAGAGCCTTGGTTCACCGGGGTGACGTGCCCATCTTGGCGTTGCTGGCGGTGTCTGGTGTTGCTCTCTTCTATCTTGCTCAGTATAATGGGATAAGGATGGCTGGCGCGTCTATCGTAGGAAGCAGGCGCGCGCTCTACAAAGTCTTTTGAGTGAGATCAAAATAATGTTAGATAGGAATATCTTACCGGAGGTGAGTTGATGGGAGAAGATCTCATTCTGGCGACAATGCCCATGATTCCAAAATATGAAGTTGATGAAGTTCTTGGAGTCATATACGGTTCAAGCACGAGGACAAGGGGATTGGGAGGTAGATTCGTTTCAGGTATTGAAGCACTTACGGGAGGAAAAGGCACGGCTTACGCAGAGGAAATTGAGAAGGCGCGAAAAGAAGCTCTGGAGGATTTGAAGAACGAAGCCAGAAAATTGGGGGCCAACGGCGTTCTCTCTATAGACTTTGAAACTGCTGAAGTTCTGGAAGGGTTCATTCTCGTTACTGCCTATGGAACAGCTGTCAAACTGAAAAAATAAGCGCGCGCTTTTAGTGCGCGCGCACTTTCAGTCCGTGCCCTGTTAGGATGACTAGAGTCTTGTCTCCTCGGGATATCTTCTCGTTCCTGATTTGCTTTTGATATGCTGCATAGGCTACTGCTGAGCTCGGTTCGACGAAGAAGCCTTCATGTGCGAGTTCTGTGAAGGCTTTTAGGATTTCGCTTTCATCTACCATTTCGACGTCTCCGTGGGTTTCTTGTATTTCTTTGATCATTAGGTCGAGTAATGGTGGATTGGTGCTAACGAGGGCGTCGGCTATTGACGTTATCTTCTCTGGCGGTTTGTAGTCGAGTTTCTTCATAAGATGGTATAGTGGCGATACTTGTTTGGTTTGGCAGGCTACTATTGTGGGCATTGTGTTGATTACGCCCGAGTTGGCTAGGTGCCCAAGACCGCTGATGACCCCGAGCAACAATGTACCAGCTGAAACTGGCAAATAGATGCATTCTGGGGTCTTCCAGTCGAATTGCTCCGCGATTTCGTAGGCAAGGCTTCTGATGCCGTCTCTAAATAGTGGATGAAATATGTGCCCCACGTATGATTTTCCTTTCTCAGGCTGTTGGGCTTTTTGTGCGACTTGGTTTCTGGAGCCTGCGACTTTGATGACTGGCATACCATACGCCTTGATCTGGTTGAACTTGGGTCCTAACACGTTTTGAGGCACGTAGATTTTGGCTTTCAGTCTGGCTCGTGCGGCGTAGGCGGCTATTGATGCGCCTGCATTGCCCGATGAGTCTTCCGCTATGTAACCGTCCTGTTTCCTGACTAGTCCATGTATAGCTGATATCAGTGCAGTTGAACCTCTGTCTTTGAACGAACCTGTTGGGTTAAGGCTTTCAAGTTTGAAGTAGACGCCGTTGGTGAACTTGACTAATGGAGTCCAGCCTTCGCCAAGAGTTACCATGTCTCTCGAATCAACGTATGGAATGAATCTAGCGTAGCGCCAAGCACTGTAGTTTCTCAGGCGTACTTGTCTGGGTTCAAAGTTGAAATCCAACTTGATGTCTAGGGGGCTGCCGCATGAAGAGCATATGAAATTAAGGAGGCTAGTGGATGCTTTGTGGCATGACGTGCAATATATCTCGTAGTTCATGAGTTTCATCATTCCTTCTGTGTTGTGTTTTGTTCAAAAGCTATGTGCTTGCAGGCGTTGGCTAATGCTCAGCATCGGTTTATTGCTTGGACAGCTGTACTATTCTGGTCAAGTATTCCGTTAGGTCTTTTTCAAACTGGTCTCTCGTGACACGTTCGGTGAGGTTTGTCATGAAGTTTCGGAAATAGGAGGATTCGCTTCTCATTCTTCCATTGACCTTTGAAAGAAATCTCTGAACTGCGTTCTCTGCCTGATTGTCGATGTCAGGAATCTTATGGCGGATTAGGTTGCTTATGGCGAAGCAGTTGTTCAGCATTGTGCCGATGTTCTGCCATTTTTCTTCATCACTTTTTTCCTCTGACGGACTGTCTTGTATCCAGTCAAGAAAGAAGTTGAAGGCTTGTTCTGGTGTGAACGCTTTGCTTTTTTCAAAGACCTTGAAGGATATGTCATCGGCGTATAGGTCTTGAACGTGGTTGACCGCCTGTTGAACCAGTTTGACCTGATAGTCTTTTGTTAACTGGTTTTGGTGAATTACATGAAGGCCAACTTGGTTCAGGAGTTTGACGTTGTGCGATGGATGATTTTCATTAGTTATATAAATGTGACACATTTCGTGAATCAGCAAGCCTTCAATGGGTCCTGACTTCACTGCCATGCCAGCAACAACAATAACATCTTTGCCACTCCTGCGGGTGGAGTAGCCCATGAAAGGCAAGTCAGGATCAACCACAAACTCAATCTTGCCCGAGAGCTCAAAGCCCGAATCCCGCATCATCTTCAAAGCGTTGCGCGCAGCCTTTTCCAAGACACTGTTATCGGAAGACACACTTGAAAACCCCGTTCCATATCTATCTCGAGTGTTATTTCACTTTCTTGCGCAATAGCTTTCAGCTCACATGTAGCTGTAGCAAGGTCAAATGATTCTAGGTGTTGGGCAGTTCTATCACAAGGTAAGGTTGCAATATTACAGTCGACGCATAGAATACTCTACAATCCTTGGTATTTCTCTTTTAGTTTTCTGTGCAGTATTTTGCCTGTTGTGGTTCTCGGCATCTCGTCGGGCTTTATGAAATCCACTGTTTTAGGTTTCTTGTATCCTGCCACCTTGCCTTTGCACCACTCAACGATCTCTTCAGGTGTGGCTTTCTCTCCGTTTTTCAGTATGATTACCGCCTTGACGGCTTCTCCCCAGACGTCATCAGGAATGCCGATGATTGCTACATCAAATACCTTCGGATGCTGACAGATTATGGCTTCAACCTCGCTTGGATAAACGTGTTCGCCGCCGCTGATGATCATGTTGTCCTTGCGGTCAACCAGATAGTAGTGGCCTTCCTCATCTTTCTTAGCCATGTCACGAGCGGTGAAGTAGCCATCTTTAAACGAAGACTTGGTCTTCTCTGGCAACTTGTAGTACTCATCAAACATCATCGGACCACGCGAGTAAAGCTCGCCAGTTTCGCCCACAGGCACTTCTCTGCCGTTCTCGTCTAGCAGCCTCAGCGTATCCGTGCCCAGACATTCTTTACCTATAGACCCAGGCTTGCGCAGTTGATCTTCAGGCCTCAGCAACGTTACCAATCCGGCTTCGGTTGAGCCATAAGCCTCAAACAACTCCGCGTGTAGAAAGACTTCTAAAATTCCCTTCTTGATGTGGACTCGTGCAGGCGCTGAAGAACACAATAGCTTGCGCACTGAACTCACATCAAACTGTCTGCGCACGCTCTCAGGCACGCCTAAAATCAAACTGTAGTGAGTTGGAATCAAAGATGTAAACGTGATCTTCTCTCGGCTGAACGTTTGCAGTAGCTCAACGGGGTCGAAGCCCTTGTCACGCCCAACAAACAATGAAGCTCCAATATACAGGAACAATGGTCCGTAGAAAGTGGAGTTGACATGGTACAAGGGCATGATTACCATTCCATTGTCTTTCTCACCGAAACCAAACTCAACTGCGTTGATCAAATAGAACGAAACATATGACTGATGAGAACGCACCACACCTTTCGGGATGCCTGTTGTGCCCGAAGTATAGATCTGAAACCACGTGTCCTTGCCGTCAACCGCAACATCAGGGGTCGTGTCTGGCGACTTCGTGACCAAGTTTTCATAATCAACGTAGCCGTCAAACCGTTTTGAGCCAACCGAAACATAGCGGTTAGGGTCTATCTTGCTAAAACCTCCGCGAAGTCTATCAATGCAGTCGATGAAGTCTTCTCCCGCAATCATTGCTTTGGCGTCGGAGTTGTCCACAACGTAAGCCACCTCCTTGTCAACGTAGCGCCAGCTGATAGGCACAACGACCAGTCCGGTCTTGGCCATTGCACAGTCAACCTCAACGAACTCAACGCTGTTGTAAAGAATGACTGCTACTCTGTCGCCTTTCTGCAAGCCCATATCAAGTAGACCGTTAGCCAGCCTGGTGGTCCTCGACTCCAACTCGGGATATGTCCAAGCCTTGCCATGCCAGTCTTTCAGCGCCACTTTGTTCGGATGATTCTTAGCGTGCACACGGAGGATTTGACCCAGATTCAGCCAAACCATGCGCTGTTCTCTCTTCAACCTTGGTTCTTTCAGAGGCAATAGAGTTGCGGCAAGGAATCTTAAATGTGTCGATTATCACAGATAGTCTCCGTTTAGCTCAGACTCAGTAAGGCAAACCGAACGCTTAGAAACCATCTTTACACAGAACTTTGAGGTCAACAGCCGACAGTATCAGATTTTCCTGTGATGAATTCATACCAGTTGGATTTACTAATCCTTATATCAGAGGTAGCCTTGTTCATGCCCGTAGAAAGGGAAAGGACAGATGGGGCTTTGGTCTGTTCTCAGAAGAGAATTTGCCTTCGTGAGTGGCAACTACCAGATTTTGGTAGTAAGCTGGATGATAATGGATATAGCCCTGGAAATGCCGGTGCCAAACTTCCAATATTACGTACAGGCGCTTGGGGGAGGTGGTGTGGCCTTAGGGATAATAGGTTTAGCCAGCTGGGTTGGCATGGCTGTAGTCGCGTTCCCTGGCGGCTACTTGGCAGACAAATATGGTAGACGATGGCTCATCACGACTATGACCTTTGTTATGGCTCTTTCAAATCTTCTCCTTGCCTTTGCTCCAACATGGCACTTCATCCTGCTAGGCACAACCATTCACAGTCTCTGTCTCATTTACCAGCCAGCCTTGTTCGCAATGGTCCAAGATTCTCTGCCCGCCGAGCGCAGAGGAATGGGTTCATCCATAATACAGCTGATACACGGCACGTTTAACACCCCGGGACCCGTAATCGCAGGTTTCCTTTTTCTGCAGTTCGGACTGGTCCCAAGCATGAGAATAGTCTACGTGATTGTCACGATCCTTTATGCAATCGCAGCTATCTGGCGTTTTAGATTAAAGGAAACAATGGTCAACGAAGACCCAGAACCAATCAGATTCCGATACTTCATTTCCTCATACCCGAAGGCAGTTAAAGAAAGCTTCAGCGTGTGGAAAAAAGTGCCACGCACCGTTTTATGGTTGTTTGTCGTGCAGGTTGCGGTCATGTTTGGAATGTCGATGACCGGCGTGATGAACGCCATATATGCAAAAGAGGTACTGGGCATACCCGAGGAGCAGTGGTGGCTTACCTTCGTGCCGCTCACGGTGACACTCGTTGTTATGTCACTTCCGATAGGTAAGATGGTCGACAAAGTCGGGAGACGAACCCCATTAATGCTTGGTGTAGTCATATTTGCGGTTGCGCCGCTGATTTTCACAACAGGTAACCTAGCAACCGTAATGATTGCGGTGTCATTGCTTGCCATGGGCCAACTCTTTGTCATGGCGTCGACCATGGCTCTCTCGACTGACCTTGTTGATCCTGCCCACAGAGGCAAAGTGGTCGGCTTAAGAAACTTCGTCAGCTACATCTTCAGCGGAGTTGGCATGATGCTCGGTAGCTACCTGTACGTGGAAGTCCTTCACCAACTACCCTTCTACACAACATCCCTGCTTATGATCCCGACCCTGCTAGTCGTTATGTTTCTGATCCGCGAGCAAAAAAGATGACATCAGTCCGGGAACAGACTTGTTGTAGGAAATTATATATGCGCTTCAACATCTTACACTAAACCTCGCACTCAGAAAAGGAGACCGAACCTGAAATGGAAATCGGGAAGGTGACGGTTTTAGGCGCAGGCTTAATGGGACACGGCATCACTCAAGTCACGGCTCAGATAGCAAAGTATGATGTCTACATGCGCGACATAAAACAGGAGTTTCTAGACAATGGAATGAGAATGATAAACGACAGTCTACAACGGTTCCTTAAGAAGGGAGAGATGACAGAGGCTGACATCAATCAAGTCTTGAACAGAATCCACCCGACCCTAGACCTGAAAGAAGCTGTTGCAGACGCCGACCTGATCATTGAGGCTGTAACAGAAAACCCAGAGCTAAAGAAGAAGGTGCTGGCTGAAGCTGACGCCGTGGCTAAACCAGACGCAATCATCGCCACAAATACGTCTTCAATCAGCATAACAGAACTAGCCTCAGCCACAAAGAGGCCCGAAAAATTCGCGGGCATGCACTTCTTCAATCCGCCACAATTGATGAAACTTATCGAGGTGATAAAGGGCGCCAAAACAACCGACGAAACCCTAAACGCCGTTGTTGAAGTCAGCAAAAGAATGGGAAAGGAGCCAGTAATAGTTAAGAAAGACGTGGCCGGCTTCGTGGTCAACCGCGTATTGATTCCAGCCCTAAACGAGGCTGTCGGGCTCGTTGACCAAGGTGTGGCCACACCAGAGGACATAGATAAAGCCATAAAACTTGGACTCAACTGGCCCATGGGACCATTAACCCTTCTTGACTATGTCGGCTTAGACACCACACTCGCCATAACCGAAGTCATGCAGAAAGAAATCGACCAGAAGTATCAAGCCAACCCACTTCTGCGACAGATGGTTAGAGCAGGTCTACTCGGCAGGAAGACGGGCAAAGGCTTTTACGACTGGAAAAAATAGGAGTGTGACACAAAAGATGGAATTCAAGAACACCTTATACGAGAAAGAAGGACCGATCGCCACGGTCACGATCAACCGTCCAGACGCACTCAACGCGCTCAACGAAGAAACCGTTCAGGAAATCTTGGCGAGGTTGGAAGACGCTCACAAAGACGAAGCCATCAAAGTCATTATCATCACAGGTGCAGGTGATCGAGCATTCTCAGCCGGTGCCGACCTGAAAATGATGAAGGGAGCAGGTCCAATAAGAGGCACAGAACTCTCCAGAGCAGGACAGCACTTGTGCGACTATATTGAAAACCTTGGAAAACCAGTCATAGCGGCTATAAACGGCTTCGCGTTAGGCGGAGGCATCGAATTGGCGATGGCATGCGACATCCGAATCGCCTCAGAAAACGCTCAGATCGGGCAGCCAGAAATTAATGTAGGTCTCATACCAGGCTGGGGCGGAACGCAGCGGCTGCCGCGCTATGTAGGCAAGGGCATAGCAAAAGAACTTATCTTCACGGGCAAGCGCATCGACGCCAAGACTGCCGAACGAATGTGCCTAGTGAACGCTGTGGTCCCCCCAGACCAGTTGAAAGCGAAGGTTAAGGAACTCGCGCTGGAATTGGCTGGCAAGCCGCCAATCGCTATCAAGTTGGCAAAAGCTCTCATCAACAACAGCACTGAGACTCACCCTGACATTGGCCTGTGGCAGGAAGCTGAGGCCTTCGGGTTAGTTGCTTCTACAGAAGACTTCAATGAAGGCGTCGCTGCCTTTCTAGAGAAGAGAAAACCACAATACAAAGGAAAGTAGCTGAAACCGCCTTGGCTCACAGGTATGCCTATCCGCGTGTGGCTGCCGAGCAGCCAGACTCACAGCCGCAGCTTTATGACAACTACGCAGGCGACTTCACTCTTTAGAGCTGGAATGGCAAGGTCAAGCAAAACCCCTTTTTTTCACAGCACACACAGCTATATTACGCGTGCTGAACGCGCTAAGTTACAGTTAATATAGGCTTACATCCACTATCATAGTTCTCAAAGCCTACGGTAAATTTCGAAGGGTGTTTAAAAAATGAGAAAAGTCGCCATCGTGGGCGGCGGAGCAACCAAGTGCGGCAAACGCGAGGCAACATGGCGCGACCTAGTGCAAGAGGCGGGCAAAAGCATGTTTGAAAACGTGCCGAACCTTTCCGCAAAAGATGTGGACAGCCTCATTGTTGGCGCCGCCGAACCTGAGCGGTTTGCTTTTCAAGCGCACCCTGCGCCCATGGTCGCAGAATATCTCGGTATCCAGCCCAGAAAAGTGCTGGCAAGGACCGAACTTATGTGTGCTTCAGGTCAGGCGGCAATTCGCTACGCTATGGCTTGTGTGGCAAGCGGCTTGTCTGATGTTGCTGTTGCGTTTGGTGTTGAGAAGATGTACATGCCTGACATGGCTGAGGCTCAGACCAACATGACATGCGTACTTGACCGCGAGTGGGATGGGCTCAACGCGTTGTCAGCACCGCCGTTCTTCGCCATGACGGCTCAACGCCACATGCATGAGTTTGGCACAACTCAGGAGCAGATGGCACTTGTGTCAGTGAAGAATCATCGTTATTCAGCTCTGAATCCGCTGGCTCAGTTTCCGAAGGAGGTTACGGTTGAAGACGTTTTGAAGTCTATTATGATTTCGCCTCCGCTCAAACTGCTTGACTGTAGCGGCATAACCGACGGTGCGGCTGGCCTGATTCTGGTTCCAGCCGAAGATGCCAAGAAGTATACCGACATGCCCATACACATCATCGGTTCCGGTCAAGCAAGCATAGGAAACGCAGTGGGCAACCTTGCAAGTCTAACAGAGTGGATACCGCTCAAAATAGCGGCTGAAGAGGCATTCAAATCGGCTAACATAACCCTCAAGGATGTTGACATCGCTGAGCTGCATGACTGTTTCACAATAAGCGAGATAATGGAATACGAGGCGTTTGGTTGGTGTGAAAAGGGTAAAGGCGGCAGATTCATTGAAGACGGACAATCCTACATAGGAGGCAAGGTCGCTGTTAATCCACGTGGCGGGTTGCTCGGCTGCGGTCACCCCCTAGGCGCCACAGCCATTCTGCAGGCTTACGACATTCTCCAGCAGTTTAGAGGCGAAGTTCCCAGAGGAAGACAGGTTGCAGGAGCAGAAATAGCCTTGGCACATAACCTCAGTGGACCAGCAAACGTGCACAGCATCATGGTTTACTCGAGGTGAAAATCGAAATGAGCGACGTGGAATTCGACAAAGTAAAGCGTTCTCCGACCATAAAGCTGCCATACATGCTTGATTTCTACCCTCTTGAGGACGAGAAAAGCACTAGAGTAAGCCAGTTCTTCAAGAACCTGAAAGAAGGACGCTTAACATCAACAAAATGCACGAAATGCGGCAAACTACTCTGGCCTCCCAGAATTGTGTGTCCAAACTGCCTTTCAAACGAACTCG
>Ga0315308_1000253_pt1 | contig 29211 bp, 32 predicted proteins | sample TDP3_MG_FD_203078 | JGI IMG/M metagenome (GOLD analysis project Ga0315308, IMG submission 203078) | Freshwater sediment microbial communities from Lake Towuti, South Sulawesi, Indonesia - TDP3 | ecosystem: Environmental > Aquatic > Freshwater > Lake > Sediment | place: Indonesia: South Sulawesi... | reverse complement strand
TTCCACGCCTATGGTTGGCGTAGATATGTGGAGTATCAAAGGGATAACAGATGAAAACGCAAAAATCCTAACATTATGGTTTAACAGCACATTAAACCTACTCGCAACACTTGTATATAGAACAGAAACTCGCGGTGCTTGGATGAAACTTCATGAATACAGCATGAAAGAAGCATCAGTGTTAAATCCAGATGTACTCTCACAAAATGACCGAAAAACGCTACTAGATCTATTTAATGACGTCGAGAACGAATCATTTCCAAGCTTATTGCAACAACTAAAAGACAGATTTCCCATGAGAGTCAAAATAGACAAGGCAGTACTCAAGATTCTTGGTTTTGGTGATGTTGAAGTTGACCGCTTTCTCAATTATCTTTATCCAGCTTTGACTAATGAAATCGAACAACTAAAAACCCTAATGCAAGGATAACTGTATCAGTAACTAATTGAATTAATCTATTCTCCCATTAACAACTTCAAAAGATCCTTGGTTCGCCAAACCTTCACTCTGTCCTGCTTTAGAAAATGTTTATCTTCAGTCCAAATACCATCATTTGGAAAAGACAAAGCCAAAGCAACAAAGGGAACATCACCCCTATCAATTTTACCCATAATCTTCTCAGCTTCCTCATACTTCTTCACAATCCTATCCGCAGGAACAACCTGAACAGAAGCCAACAACACGCCTAAAAGCAAATAAACACTCTCAACACTAAGCCCGCTTCTCTTAGAAATCTCATCCACATGCCCCTCAATCTCTTCAATACAGTATTCAGGCACATAAAACTCGAAAAGAGGATTCAAAAACAACTTTCTAACAGTAGACTTCCTCATCAAAGCAGCAATCAAAACGCTAGTATCGACAACAAGCTTCACTGCTTCTCGCCCTTCGAGACACCCTCATATTTCCTCCTCAATCCAGCCTTAACCTTTTCGTCCAACTCTAATACGTCCTTCCCCGAAAGCCGACTCTCGCTTGTAATCCTCTCCATCAACTCCAGCTTTCGCGCATACTCCCACATAGCCTTCCTCGCAATCTCACTCCACTTAATCTCAGGATGCTGCCTCATAATCTTATGCAACTCTTCTGGAACAGCAAACGTAACATTAACCACACCAGTCACCTAAGTAAAAAAAGTAAAAAAACTTACTTAAAAACTTTCATCCCATAAAACATGCAAAGCCTAACCTCGCCAAAGAAATCCAACAAACAAAAACACCCAAGCAAAGACAGATTCTCCTGATCTAGTTATGTTAGTTTTTGTTGGTTTGAATTGTTAATTAGTATGCACGCCCCAACCTAACGATATGGTTTAAAGATGCATTATGTTTATTTGTTCAGATGCCATTAACTAATACAAGGCACAGGAGACAGCGCCATGGCAAAAAAACCCAACAAAGACGAAGCCCTAGAAGCCATAGACTTCATAGTAAACGTCCTAAAAGAACACGAAAAAGACCTAGACAAACTCATCCACCAACTAGCAGTCATAACAGAAAGTCTAGGAGAAACAGGCGAACTAACAACAAAAATAGAAAAAGTAGAAGAACGCCTCTCCACCATCCAAGTAGAAGTCACAAACCTCATAAAATACCTATCCACACCCCAAGCACCACCCCACCTCCCAGGACCACCAGTAACCGTAAAATGCAAACAATGGCAAGACTTCAAAACCCTAGCCACAAGCGCAGAAACCCTCTCCTACCAACTCCAAGAAACAGAAAAAACCTTCCAAGCAGACGCCCTAAAAAACGGAAAAGTCCTCACATACACAGGACAACTCCCCCAAAACACCCACCTCCTAAAAACATGGCTCTCAAAAGAACTAAACACCCCAGAAGAAAAAATCTTTGAAGGAGTCCTAGCCCTAAAATAGCCTAGAACGACAAACTTTTATATCACCAAATATACCATATATTACGTCTTACGACACAACATCATTGGGGTGAGGTTGAAAGCACGCGTGAGCCAGCCTTCTCATCCTATAAGAAACTCTCCTTTCTCTCTGATGAGGCGCGCCATCACGCGTGGAACCAACAAACAATGAACCCCAAGAAAACTTCTCTAGGCAACACTCAACATCACCGAAACAGCTAGAAAAACAACGAATAAGTCAAGCCAAATCAGCGCCAAGTATCTAACCCTCAACCCATAGAATCTCGTCCACAATCTATGCTTTCTCTTCACATAATCCAAGCAAGCTTCATGCAACTGCTGCATGAAAGTTACGGTTGTTCCCGGTTCAAACTTCAGTTCGTTTCCTCCCTTCGGCTTAACATTAACTATAGCCAACCTTAGGTAACCCCAAACCACCGCTCGACCAAGAACATAAAAGACAAAAACGATGAAACCACTCGCCATCAAACCCAATATAATACTTCTCACGAGTTGTTCGGGCAAGGTGGGAGAAACCATGCTGGCTGCAATCTCTAGGAGGGGAGGAGTGACTTCAACGAGACCAAGAAATCCAACGGCCAAGGCCAGAAGGTAGGCGCCATACGCTATGCATTCTGAAGAATAGTAGCTAAGCAAAGCCATGCGGGCATCCTGCTTGTCCTTGACACTTAGCCTAAGTTCCTCCATAACCCACCATTCCTATTGCAATCCCATTTTATATACGTACATCACTAGTTAAACAGAGAAGAGGAAGGGCGGAAACCCTTCGTCTAGAATCTCAGTCTGGTCGCCGCTTCAACGGCTTTATTTCAAATCGGCTCAATATCTTTGCAGGAACGTAAAGAGTGACAACAGGCTTAGGCTTGTTTCCAGGATTTGCAGTCGACTTGCCTCTTTTCCTTCTCCTGTATAAAGCGTAGAGCAGAGTTGCTGTTAGGGCAGCTATGCCCAGGCCGATGGCTGCAAGTAGTGCTAGGGGGAAGGGTGCTGGGGCTTTAACCGTGTACTCGTAGGTTTCTGTTTTGGCGCTGTTTCCTGCATTGTCGTAGGCTTCTATGTAGAATTTGACGCTTACGTCCTCACTTTGTCCTGGAATGGTGGCTGTCCAGTTTCCGTTTGTTAGTGTCATTTCTATGGGTGTCCACTCGTCGTCTGTTCTGTACCACAACGTAACGTTTTTGAGACCGCTGACAAGGTCGGTAACTGTCACGTTAACCGTCACTTCTTGGGTTGCAGAGGGTTCCTCTGGGTTTTTTGTGGGCGTGCCAATTAGGGGCGGTGTATTATCCACGGTCACCGTGACGGTTTCATCCTTAACGTTTTCAGCCTTGTCGTAGACGACGAGTTTGATTGTGTGGGGACCGTCGTCGAAGGTTGTTGTGTCCCAGCGGTATATCCATGCACCAGCTTCGGTCCACGTCTTAATGAGAGCCCCGTCGATGTATAGTTGCATTTCGTGGAAGTTATCGTCGCTTCCGAAGCCTCTTACGATAACTTTGCCTAGTAGGTAACTTCCTTCGGTGGGTTCGTCTATTCTGGCTGTGGGTGGGTAGCTGTCAGTTACCGAGTAGGAGTAAACGTCTGAAACGGCTAGATTGCCAGCCCGGTCAAAACCATACACAATATAGTTTGCCACTGTTCCGTAAGGCAACGCTGGAATAGTTGCCACGTACTGTCCATCCGAAAAAGTCATGGTAGTGTTTGTCCATGCGAAGCCGTTCCAGTAGCTTAGAATCACGAAGCCAACTTGGCTGGCATTTTGGGGTTCGGTTACCACTGCGGAGATCGTTACGGTTTCATCGTAGTTTGGTGATGTTGGCTTGTGTTCTACATCTGAAATCGTTGGTGGGTAGATATCTATGACTCTGTAGAAGTGTGGCTGGGATAAATCGCTGTTTCCAGCCTCGTCGCTTGCATAGACGTAGAAGATCACTATTGTGTCGTAGGGCTTGGGCGGAATTTCAGCGGTGTAAAGGTTGTTGCCCTCTAGATTCATTGGCACGTTTATCCAGTCAATTGAATTAGTTGAATATTGAAGAATGACGGATTCTATTCCGCTTCCTTCATTATCCACAACGATTGCTTTGATGGTTACAGACTCGTCATAGTTGGGTGTTTCCGTCCATGAGACGATTGATATTCTGGGTGGTTTTCTGTCACCAACCACATAGGAGTAGACGCAGGAAGCAATCCAGTTTCCAGCATGGTCCGAAGCATTTACCCAATATTTGACTTTGGTTCCGTAGGGAAGAGGGGTTATTGTTGCATTGTACACGTCGCCTTCCCGCGTCATGTCAATGGGCGTCCAAACAGAACCGTTCCAATAGTTCAGGGTTACACTTTGAACGCCGCTGGCGTTTTGGGGTTCGGTGACGATTGCGAACACTGAAACGGTTTCATTATATTCTGGTGATGACGGCGTATGGTATACACAGGAGATTACTGGAGGGTAGGAATCGGCGACTACGTAGGAGTATGTTTTTGAGATAGCGCGGTTGCAAGCCCAGTCGTAGGCGTAGATCTTGTAGTTTACAGTGGAATCATAGGGTTGAGGCGGAATTTCGGCGACGTACAGTCCATCTGTCCTATTCATGGTTGTGTTGGTCCAGTCACCCGAGTTGACTTGGTAGCTGAGGATGACGGATTTAACTCCGCTTTTTTCATCTGTAACCTGAGTTATGACGGTTACGGATTCGTCGTAATTTGGAGTTTCAGGATATCTCAGCACTGTTACAATTGTAGGAGGCTTCCGGTCTTTCCAGCAGAGGAGCTCTTTAAGGAGCTCAATAATGTGCTCCACCTTTTCGACGAGAATACCTCTCCAGGGATCAACAATCCATCCTTCAATTTTTTCTTTAATGTCATTTTTAAGTTTGTTTAGGGCTCCCTCATAGGCACCAACTTGAACCTGCCAGATTACCACACAAACCTTGATACATAGCACTTTTCTTTGACAGCGTGCCCTGCAGGGATTGACAAAAGCCTCGTTAGGCAAATCTGAAATTTCTGAGGAGAGTTCTCGTAAAGATTCGGTTATGAGCCCGTTTTCTTCTCCATTCTTGCATGGGCGTTTTCTTCGGCAGGCTGCCACCGAGATGATCATGATTGATGTTGAAAATAGTAGGAGAACCAGTAGAAGAGTGATGAGGCGCGCAGTTAGCCGTTTTCTCAGTTTTTTATCTTTTTTCGGGTTTCTGTTTGTTCTGTTGAATCGTATTTCTGCAACGTAATAGGTCATGTAGGTTCGTACTCCATTATTGAATATTTAACGTTAACGATATCTACTTCTGATTCTTCACATAAAGGGAGTATTCCCTCCTAAGAATATTCCAAACAGAAACGGGAAAAACTTCTAGAAAAAACCTCTATTCTTATAGGCAAAGACAGAGCTTCTAAATCTGAAATGATATCGCTGATCCTTAAGATATAAATATTTCATGCATGGTTCAGCATGGGATGGTGGTATCACACGGAGGACACGTCACGGTATTACACTTTGCTGAGAGACCCGGCGCGACGTAAAATAGTGGAAATTCTGGGCAGTCAAGGAAAAATAGGCTTTAAAGAGTTGAAGCAACAACTAGGACTAGGCGTTGGCACCGTATACTACCACCTAGACATGCTCTCCGACTTTCTCACCCAAGACAAGCATAGAAAATACATGTTAAACGACCGGGGACGTTTACTGCATAAGCTATTGAAGGAAGGAAGCTTGCCACCTACATTGGGGATCGAAGAGGCTTTTAGCCACCGTCTGGGACGCTGGCTTTTTCTGTCTCCCATTTTCACCAAAACGGTTAGGCCTTTAAGGTTGTTGCCAGTAGCAGTTCTGATATTAGCCCTCGGCGCGGTGGGGGCAGCCTTAGCCAGCATTGAACCCATGCTCTTTTTCTATTTCCCGTTTTCCGGCTACGAGTTTGAAACAATCGTCATTCTCTATTTTTTCGATTGGATTGGACTATTCCTACTGTCCAACTTTCTCATGTACTTACTCTACAGACGGGCTAGTGGCAACCTTCAACTGTTCACCTGCATCGGCATTTCCGCATTTCCCTTAGCCCTGTTTCCATACATCTACATGCTTGTCCCATATGATATCGCAAGGTATTTTCTCCTCGCCATCCAAGTATGGAGCCTACTACTGATATCGTCCGCCTTCAGTTTTGGAAAAGGCTTGCGCCTCGACAAATCCATCGTGGTAAGTTTGACCATTCTATACGTTAATGTTATGTTGCTGATAATTTTTGGGCGCCTTATATGAAAGTTCGAGTTTTTGAATGTGAGAAACAGATAATCCCAAGAGGTACCCAACTTTGACAAAGTTTATAAGTAGACGTTGTTTCTACTGAAAATCCCCACGGATATGGTTGTAATCGAGCTGTACAATATGCCATGGAAATTAGTACATATCAGGAAGTCAGGTCGCAAGCCCTTAAATGGTCGGAAATGCAAGATTTGTGAACGTGAAATTGTTGACGAGAAAGCTTGGAGTAACCGAAACAAACATCGTTCTAAATATATTTGCAAGATTTGTTTTCCCAAAATATGGGTCAAAACATAGAGTCAAACATTCAAGTTGGTGCCATTAAAAACATCGTTCCAGTAAACAAGACTTTCGTTGAGCCAGAAAACTTGAGCCTAAAGTCGATGTTCTTATTCCCATTTATGAGCCATTAGAAGTTACTAAATGCAACAACTAATAGAATTTTCGAAGAAACATCAGTTTACTTATAATCCTTTTTTGGAATTCATAAATTATATTTCTAATTTTTGGAAAATAAAGAAACCAGTGAAACAAATGAGCTGGCAAAACGCTATCGTGTTAAAGGAAGGAGAGCAAGTAGTGCATTCTTGGGAAGGCTGTTATGAGAAAACTTACAAGACCATGGATGGAGATTTTCAATTAGTAACTTTGGGTGGACATAGAGGGCGAAGATACAGAGAGAAAGAAAAAGCGAAACCGTCAAATGGTGTTCTAGTTCTAACAAACAGAAAACTCTTATGGCTTGAGAAGAGAGGCTTGATCGGAAAATCCTATCATGTCCTTTTTGAGGTGCCCCTAACAACTTTGAAAGGAATTTCTATGGGCGGTAGCTTGAGGAAATATGTTTCAGTCACAGACGAAAAAAGAGAATACAAGTTCCATTTGAAAGGAATTAGAGAAAAAGAACTTGAACCGTTTAAGGACATGATTTTAAGGCAGGCAGAGAAACTGAAAGAATCTCCTGTTATTCAGAAAGAAGTTATAACCAAAGAAGTTGTAATGATGCCTTGCGATTACTGTAAGGCCCTTATGCCTCAAACTTCTACATTCTGTCCAAATTGTGGTGCAAGAAGGAAAGGTTGAAGACATCTGCTAAAATGAATTGTAACAATAAAGTTCGAGTTTTCTAGAACTCTTCTGGGCGAAAGTTCGAGTTTTTTCGAAACGATTCTCTTAAGAAGGCGTTTTTCTAAGCTTATTTTGGTGAAAGAGCTTGAAAATGAGGAAAAAACTGTTTGCTGCGATGTTGCTGTCGGTTTCCCTGATGCTGTCGACGCTTCCCTTCATGGTTCTGCCAGCAGCCGCAAATAACGATGAATCAACGCCAATTACCATAGACTCGTACAGGCAACATTGGATTCGGGTTAAGACGGATACCATAACAATACTCTTTCCTGCGAACGGTAAGAAACCCATGTTTCTGTGGTGGTACTCCAACGACACCAACAACGTCTACGTGATGAAATATAAGGGTCTCATTGAATTCCTCACCTTTGATGCGCCATACTATCTGCGTAGATACGAAGCAAACAACTTAACAATCCAGGAACGACTAGAAGCAAGATATGCCACGTATGGGCCTCACCAAACTCAAATAAGGAATACGATTCAAGCATACCTAGGTATGCTTTTAGGCTTACATCCATCTTTCCTGCCCTTCAGCGCATGCGAATGGAATCTCACAGGACCCGTCCTGGTGCCCAAAGGAAACAATGTATATTGCGTATCTTTCAATTTCACGCTAACAAAGGTGCATTTCCCAAGATTCAGCTTTGCCGAAAACAACGTGATAATCCGCTGCAGATTCTATAATGGTACAGTTGAAGAAAGCACTGACACATACAACTACACGGTTGAAGCAGGCCAGATGAAAATGGACCTAATTGTGAAAAACTGGACTTGGAACATAGACAAACTTCAGCCCCTATTTGACGAACTCGAAGGATATGGGATATATGTTCCTCCCCATGAAGCCAAGCTGGCTCTATGGATAAACCTAGCCTCCATCAACATTGTTGACCTCAACTACGCAGAAAGTGACATTGAAAATTCAGTTGACAACACTGTGGAAACAACAGCCAATGTACGTGCTACTGCTTCTAACATGGTTTTCGGCGGCAAAAGACATCGAACCATGCAAAACGACACGGCCCTGGGGGTAAATGAAAAGCCAATAAGTCTGCAGTATCGACTTAGGAGACAATTCAGGATGCACTTTGCAAAAGAAGACACGGTTTTAGCTGGCTTCTTCAGTTTCATTTCAACAGCCAATATAATTGACCCAGAGACAGGAGAAGCGACAATGGAAAACGTCACCGCATCATATATTGCGGCTGGAGGTCACATGCGACTGTTCCTGTGCTATCCATACTTTGGCAACAAAACCCTAGAACACGACCCCTTGATCGGCGTTGAATACATCCCTCAATTCGTCTCACCGGTTCTAGTGCTGATTCTTGTAGTTGCTGCTGGAGCCATCGGCGTTGCCTTAGCAATCGCAAAATGGAAACGAAAGGTAGTCAACGTAGTCGGAACAAGCTAAAGCTCCCCCTTTTCTTTATATTATTGTTTCGCAAGATGACATGTATCAGTCTTCGACACGTGTCTTTTAATACTTCGACGCCAAAGAACAGACGTGGAGATGAATCCAGATGGGACACGACGAAATTCGCTGGGAGATCATTAAGGTACTACTCGACGAGTTTCCGTCCTTGAGGAAAAGGGCAAGAGAATACCTGAAAAATTAGGCTAACTTTTGCATTCTCCTTCTTTTCTTAGGGTTCTGTATTAAAGCAAGCCATTGACTGTCATAACCGTATTTTCTATTAATGATAAACCGTGCGGGATAGAGCCTTAGCACAAGGTTAGGGCTGATGAATATTGAATATTTAGTACAGATTCATAAATGATTAATCACTGAAGGTTTTCCCTTTATCCTATAGGTGTTGATATTGACTGAGGCTCCACCAGTTTCGCCGGTACCGGAAAAGATAGCTAAAAGAAAGACGATTGTCTATAGGTCTCGCGTTGATCCCACCATAGTGAAGCTCACCGCAGAGAAGATGAAAAACAAATTGTTCATTAAGTTCGGTTTTTCAAAACCTAGACCCGAAGAAATACGAGTTGTTTCCGTTGACAAATACTACGAACCATACGTTCTTATTGACGGAAAGTACAGCGTTGATTACTACAAGAAGCGGGTTTATACGCTTGACGTCGACAGAAGAGCGGAGAAAGTTAAAATTTTGGACAAAACATTCACACCGGAATCTCTGGTTAGTCCTGCAGGGGAGACACGCAGAGTAATAAAACTTGAGGCTGAGGAAAGCCTATCTCATGAGGATAAAGCCTACATAGTTCTCGACAAGTCAGGGCGCGAAATCCCGCCTGACCAGGTGCCCTCTGCTCCTTCAGAAGATCATCCCCAAAAAATATTGAAGGAGTTTGGCAAAAAAACTGGAAAGATTAAGATTTCTCCCCGAAAAGGAGTGGATATCATTAAATCCAGAATCGTTAAGAGACCTCCAGACGCAGACAGGGTTGAAAACGAGCTTTTCCAAATTTCCGAGCACGCTGTGATTTACAGTCCAATCTATGAGATTACCTTCAGAAGCTTGAAGACTGGCGAGGAGAAGGTTATTAAAATCGATGGTGTAACCGCAAAGTTAATTTCGTAAGAAAAGCTTCGGGTTTCTACCTGTAACCCATTGGATTCCGTCTTGACAACAAAATTGGCGAGTTTCGGCTAGCAGAATCTTCTTCTTCACATAAGAGAACCGAAATTTTGTCGTAGTTTTCTAGGTATTTTATGCCCTTGGTGGTTGTTTTATAGATTGTTCTCTCGTTTTCTGTTACAATTTTGAGGAGTTTTATTTTGAGGAGAAAGGAGAGATACTCGTTTAACTGGGCGAAGCTCAAGTTTGCTCTGTACATGATTTGGGTTTTTAGGCTTCCATCCTTTGCTATGGTTAGGATTTCTGATATTATGTATAGGCGGTCTCTGCGTTTGCGGATAGTTTCTTCCAGTTCGTCTTTCAATAATAATTCCTCGGTAGGGTTGCTCTATAAGTTTCGTCTATACTTCTAGACAACATGGATGCCTAAAAGCGGTGTTCCCCCATGGAACATATTTCTATAAACAGAATATTATGTCTCCTCTGTGTCTCTGTCCTAGTTTTATAGTTCGGTGCGGTTGGAGAGAGTACCCCTTGGCTATGCTGCCTTTCGTGTTTGTTGGCTAGTTTCTAAGGCTTCTTTTCTTCAGCAACCTGTTTCGTAATTCAGTCCAAGTGTGCCGAGGTCTTCCCAAGTAACACTTCCGCTGGAGTTGATGTCGGCGTTTGGGTTCCAGTAGGGGTCTCCTGGCCCGGTTTCGTAGGCTATTCCCAACATGCCAAGGTCCACCCAGTCAACGTAGCCACTGCCTTCCACGTCGCCCGGAATCGTGACTACGACCCAACCGTCTGAGTAGGTGTTGTCGGCTGTGTAGCTTTCGCCTGGGACTTGGGTAGCTGTGGCGGTTATGGTGTAGTTGCCGTATGGAACGCCTGTTGTGTTCCATGTGAGGGTGATGGTTGTGGAGTTTCCGCTTGTTAGGGTAACGTTTGTAACTGTGGCGATAATAGTTATGTTGGCATAGGCGGTTAGGTTGAAAGTTTCAGTGGTATCGCCTTGGTTTTCAACAGTTACATTGATGAATAGGGAATAGGTTTGTCCTACGACGGTTTTGAAAGGAGTAACTTTTGTTACGGCAATGTCGTGAGCGCGTATAGTAGAATAGTAAATATCCTTTGTTCGTTCGTCGGTCCAAGCGACACATGGATAAAACTGTTCATCTAGATCTCTGAATCGCGTTGTAACGGCCAGCCCTTCACCAACCCATCGCTCACTAACAATTTCTGAACCAGTCCAATTGGAAGGATTACTGAAGTGTGCCTTTCTGTACTCTATGTAATTGCTAAATTGGCATACAGCATGAAAGTATCCCCCAACATTATTTCCGGTCATTCCTTCTCCATCAACTGTCACCGCAGGGTTTCTTTCGTTCTCCAAAGAAATAAACAGATCATATCCTTTGTTCCAATTTTCTCCTTTATCTGTGCTGTATGAATACCATATATCATCATCAGTTTCAGACCAAGCGTATTGGAAAGCTACTAACACCGTGCTACCGCCATGAGTAGCCGCAACTGACGGAAAACAGCAGTTATTGCTCAGACCGTCGATGTCTTTGTATTGGGTCCAGCTATTGCCGAAATCAGTGGAACGATCTACGCGAATCTCGCAGAGGCTATCATAGTCAGCGCCCCATTTGTAGGCGATGTATATGTAACCTTCAGCGTTCGTAATGCTTGTTTGTGCATGTACGTTATAGTCAGGCCAGTTGCCGTGAAGCTTTTTAATAGACCATGTGGCCCCATGATCGGTTGAGTTGGCAAACATTAAATCTCGGTCATTATACGAGTATACGTACTCATATGAGATATATTGCCAATTCGCTCCACCATATGAGTATTCGGAAGTAATTGATGGAAAACGGTCATCACTTCCCAAGACGTTAGCTACTGGACTCCAACTCCAGATACCATCGACATATCGAAGGACGAGGATGTCATGGTCGTTGGATGTCCACTCACGTTCAACTGCTACAAAAATGTCATTGCTATAAGGATCAATCGCGATTGATGGATAACGTACATTATGCGTTGAATCGTAAGCTGTTGCAATTGTCGACCAAGTATTACCGCCATCAATAGAGCGCCGCACGAAAACCGCATATTGATTGACTGCTGGATACCAATCCTCATAAGCCACATACAAGTAACCATTGCTGTCTGTTGCCATCGAAACTTTGCCATCAATAAAATCGTTGTCTAAACTGACTAACTTTCCGCTTCTCCAGTTTGTTTCAAGAGGAAGCAGTGTGACGTATGCATAAACGTAGCCATTATTTATTGTAGAAAGTGGGGAGCTTTCAGATTGTGCATATTCAACTGCAAACTTATTGATTGTTCCTGTGGTGGAGCTGCCTCCATCATAAACTTTGAGGAAAAATTGCTGACCGTACACATTTGGCATAGCATCTTTGAATTCTGTAATGTCAAACAATATGTTGTTTGAGCAGAAGGACTGATCGCCACCATGTATATACTGATTAAACCATTTTGTTTGAGAGTCGACTCCAACTGTAATGTTACATTCGCCTCTCTTTGAGTGAGTTATCCTAAATGAGGCAACCAATTCCGGCTCGTAACCAATTCTATCCCGGTAGAACTCATAAAGCCCGACTCGCTGTTTCATGGCTTCATAGGATATCCAATAACAGCCATCAGCAACATTCTCCCATCCTCCCACGCCCCAAGAATTTGCAACCTTAAAAGCGCCATGGCGAGTTTGCCCTTGCTCCATATATGCAATATTGTCATCATATCCGACTATCGTATTTGCATGGTTTACGCTTGGGTTGACGTAGTTGTCCAATGTCCAGATGTCATTACTTGTTAGTTGCGAATATTTGTAGCCATCTACGGATATCTCTGCGAGGTTATCAGAAGCTATCCAATTCTTAAGACTCGCTATATCATCATCCGTCCAAATCGGCATATATTCCCATCCACTGCTGTTGCCGCGGTATAAAGGAGCTTCTCTCCAAGCCTCTTCCGAAGGCCAACTGGTATGATCATTGGGATCATACGGCATTTTCTCCCAAGAACACGCGCCAACGGAACATATCATGTTGATGGCCGTCATGGAACTTGAGCCTTTGTCTTCACCGTAATTGATCAGATGATAAATGAAGTCAGGGCTGATTATTCTATCCTGATATTCCGCACTTGGATGACCCTCATCCCAAATAGCTCCAGATAAGTCCCAATTATGTTCTTTCGCTTCTTGAAAAGTTTTCATGTAGTATCCTACAGCCCAAGCAGTGCATGAACCTTCGTTACCTTGATTGCCTATGGGTGGAAACCACGGCTTAGTAGTGTGGTCTATACTAAAGGGAGATTGAATTGTCTCGTTGAGTAAAATCTTTTCAACAATGTATGCATTATCCATAATTTGTGCCCACTCTCTTTCTGTTGGTGGACGCAACCCTGTTCCATGCCCACCGATTATCTGATTGTAATTTCTACCTTCCTCCCAAACTCCAATTTCCCGTTTCAATTTTTCCAGCTCAAGAGCCGTAATTCTATGTTCAAAAATTCTTGCTTGCTCCTTCTTTCCTTCTTTTTGATGGTTTGTTTCATTATGTGCGAATAGTATGTCGTCGACAAGGAAGGATTTTTCTGCTTCACTGGTATTAAAGTCCGTTCTAACTGGTTGAATGTTAGATGCCAACGTTAGCATGCCCATTAACAGCAGTGTCAGCATTATTCCTGTATTCGCCCTCTTACTCATTCCCTTTTCCATTTCTCCTTCCATATTCTATGTTTACCTTTATTTCGCGTCCCCTCATCCCATATACTAGACGCAAGAAGAGGCAAATAAAGAATTCAGAGATAGGCTTCAAATGAGACTAAGTAATTTTGAAACATCTCTTCCAATAAATACTAAATAATGTAGCATTTAAAACTTTTGAAACAAACTTCTACATGACAACACTTATAAGGCGGATTCGCTTCCCTAAGAAAAGACCTTTCAAGGAAGGTGATGTTTTGAGCATTGAAAAAATGAAACGCCGCGCCTTCCATCTACGACTGCTGATTGACTCATGCAAAAGCAAGAAAGTAAAGGAAGAGGCGATCAGAGAGTACGTTAGCCTCATACAACGAATAAGCCAGAACAACTAAGAACCCGCCGATTATCATCTACTTTCTTTAATCATCAAACTTCGCGCTACATTTCCTTTTCATCCATAATTTCCTAAAGGTAGGGCAGAATTCACGGAAAAGAAATAATACCCCTGCCACGTTGACTATTTTGGGAACTAGCCTATGCCCGCCAACCTTCCAGCAGAGGCAAAACACAAATGGTATGAGGCTTCTCAGACAAGAAAACCCGAAGAGAAAATCGAGAAACTCCGAGAATTCCTAAGCCTTGTTCCCAAGCACAAGGGAACAGAAAACCTTCGAGCCCAAGTTAAGAGAAAAATTGCCATACTTCGAAGAGAAATTGCCGAAAAGAAACAGAAGAAAGCTGGGAAAGGCGGACCCAAATTCTTCGTTGAAAAAGAAGGGGACGCCCAAATCGTGATCTTAGGACCCACCAACGTGGGACGAAGCACCCTCCTCTCCCTTCTGACCAACGCAAAAGTGGAGGTTTCCAGCTATCCATACACTACTAAGCAACCGACGCCCGGGATGTTTCAATACCAAGACCTACAGTTTCAGATAGTAGAGGCGCCAGCGTTGATGGAGGGCTCCGCAGATGGAGGAGCTTGGGGACTCCAAACCCTAGCCACGGCGAGAAACGCTGATGGACTCATCCTCATGGTGGATTTGTCCCAAGACCCTGTTGAACAGTTTTCTATGATCTCACATGAACTGGAGAGGGCGCGAATCCTGACGCGGGAGCCTAAAGCCAGAATTGAAATTGAGCGGAAACACGTGGGCGCTGGTTTAAGAATTATAGTGTTGGGACGCCTCCTTGACTGCACCTTAGGGAACTTGGAACAACTTTTCAAGGGCTATGGAATACGCGACGCCACCGTCAAGATTCGGGGCGAAGCCACAATAGATGACGTTGAAGACGCCATCTTCGAAAGTACAGTGTATCGCCCAGCCATCATCATAGCAAACAAGGCAGACCTTCCCGGCGCCACGAAAAGGCTCGAACAACTGAAAGACTTTGTTGGAGAAAAAATGAAAATCATTCCAGTATCTTGCCAAGCCAAAACTAGACTTGATAAGCTTGGTTCAGAAATATTCGAGATGCTGGACATGATTCGGGTTTATACTAAAGAGCCTAATGAAAGGTTTCCCTCTGAAAAGCCCTTCACGATTAGAAGAGGCTCCACTGTTCTGGATTTGGCGAGGCGAATTCACAGCGACTTCTATGAGCAGTTTTCCTACGCAAAGGTGTGGTCAAAGCGGCTAAGGTTTAGTCCCCAAAAAGTTGGAGGCTCCTTCACCCTAGAAGACGGCGACACCGTGGAAATCCACACAAACTGATGTTAGACCATTAGAAGTTCGACGGGTTTGGTTAGGAAGCCTAGGATGTTTGGGCATTTTAGTAGCTGGTTTGTTGGGGTTTTATGCCAAGCAGTTTTACGAAGTCGGCTTGCGTGATGACTTGGACGTATTCCTTCGCCCTTGAATCGATGAAATGTCTATTGTACGTCACGAAATAGTCGACGTTTGCAAGTATGGTAGATATCAGATGCGGCAGATCCTTGTCGACAACAACTCCCTTATATTCACCTATTTTCTGTTTCACTTTGTCGCGTGAAACGATTTCAAGGTTTGGCAGACTTATCAAGTAGTAGATTTCGTTTACGGCTGTCTCTCTGTCGTATTTTTGGGAGAAGTATTCCCTCAGTTCCTCCAACGTCAAATAGGAGATCACGGGAACTATTTTGCCTTCTTCCGCCAAGTCTAGGATTATACGTGAATTCGATTCTTGTCTCTCTTTGCCGAAAATGAATACATTCGAGTCTAGGTAAGCCCGCAGTTTTTTAAGACTCAAAATAGGTTTTTCCCCTACGCCAAAGCTCCTCTCTGATAGTTCTTAACTCCTCAATTACTTTGTCGGGATCCGAGGTCGGAGCCGCTGAGGACCTTATCGCCTCTTCAACCCGAAGCCTATAATAGCGATATGGCTCAAGCAAAAGCCTCTTCAACTCGATTAACCGCCTAACAGCGTCCCTAATGGCCTCGCTTCTACTTTCATAAAGCCCAGCCTTCACTAGGCTATCAATTTCTTCAAGGAGTTTCTTTGGCAAACGCAGAGGTAAAGTAACAGTCTTCATTAAGGCATCCATCCAGGGAAAACGTATACTAATCATATATATAAACGTATACAATCGATTTATATCATGAGACGTTTCTTCCAGAACAGGTAAACTTTTGTTTGGGTTAGGAAACCTAGAATGCGCATCATTTTAGCCAGCTTTTCTAGACTAGCAGATTCCACGCGAGACACAAAATCCTCCCTCGTCAAAAATGCTTTGTATACGCCGAGAAGACGCCTTCTATAGATGCCCGAAATCCCCTTAAAAACGTTCCTAACATCCTCTACTTCTTTAGGCGACATTCCCCGCAGTTTTTTTAGGCTGGTTGTTTCCGAAGTGAGGAAAACAGGGTTAAATCCAAGTTTTCTCAATTTTTCAACAGCCTCGATAAGTCTGGGGTTAGGCTTACTCTCAGCAATCTTCTGCATTCCTGCTCTCTCGAAGAAGCGGTTGTACTTCGCCATGACAGCCACGGTTTCAACGTAGGGTTTACCCGCCAGCGGAAGGGTTTCCTTGACCAGTTTGACGCCTAAGCCTATAGTCCGATACTTTGGATGAACAATAACACGGGAAATCAGAGCTAGGTTTCGGTTGATTTCTTCGAGGGAAAGTTTTCTTTCAAAGGCTTTGCGCCTCCCAAACGTCACGAAGGCTGGATACTTGTAAACGATGACTCCAATGGTTTCTTCGCCTCGTTTCAGGGCGAAAATCTTCTGTACGGCTACTAAGCCTTTGGCTTCTCGGTAATGGAACCGCGCCAGCTTCTCATAGTCTTCCCTTGACCCCTCTGCGACGTACATCTCCCTAGCCAAAGAACAGGTTTCGTTGATTTTGTTCGAATAATATTTGACCTCGATTTCTTTTCCAAACCTTTTGTGAATGTGAACAGAAGGCTTCAAGTCTTCTAGGAGGTCTGTGTGGGTCGTAGCCACCAAAACAGCCTTGCCAAGCTGTCGAGCCAGCTTCTGCACGTTGAAACTCACAATCTTTGCGGTGTCTCGGTCCAGCATAGAGCAGAATTCGTCCATAACCCAGTACTGCCTGCCAGACTCAATGGTTTTGGCTATTCGATATCGGTATTTCTGTCCGTCGCTGAGCTGGCTGTAGCGGCGCACAAAAAGAAACGCGTCGTTCAAGCCTACTCGAGAAAGAAGCTCCAAACCTTCTCCAAGGGTTCTTCCAACCGTGTCAATAAGGGGCCTATCAGCATCCACACTTATGTCAGCCATGTTGATCGCTTGGTCGCTCAGATCCTTCGCTAAAGCCTTCAGCAAAACGCTTTTCCCAGAACCTGACTCCCCAGTCACCAAAACAATGTCTCTAGGCGAGATTTTCAACTCCACATTGTCGTAAACAACATGCTCCTGATGTTCGTCGACGCCTAAGCCGAAGGCCTCTGCAACCGCTATTGTTCGGGGCGTTATTTCGGTCCGCGTCCTATAACGAATGTTGATTCTAAAGGTTCCAGTTTTTTCATCATATCTTTTGCCAAACTCAAGGATGTCAAAGATTTCTCGTTTCCGCATTAGTACGCCCTTCTCAAAGTTGACGGTCTTTCGCCCTTCGTTGCCCAAACAGCCATTGCTAAACTCCAAAGCTGGTCATCGTGGCTGCCGGTTGGATGCCAAAACTTGAGTTGGCCGGAATTCGTGTACTCGAAGCGTTGTTCATTGATCTGCTCGCAAAGCTTGCGGTCGTAGGGCATTTTGAAAAGGCCTTGTTGCATCTTGACTTTAAGGTAACCAAGCATCTCTGCCTTGGACTGCGCGGTGAACGCTTGGCCTTCCGCGTTGGCTAGGCCCTGCGCCTTCATCTCCTCGGTGACGGCTTCGCCTACGCCGGACTTGTCTATTAGAATCTTGATAAAATGGAATTTTTGTTGCGCCCTAACTATGAAGCCTATAACCGAGCTGTAGGGTGTCTCCAACGAAAACTGCCTCAGAAAAACCAGTCTAAGCATTTCGCCTTCCTTTGAGACAACGGTGAAAACCGAGTAATCTGCAAGTTTTCCGAGATCGCAACCACCAAAATATTGGCCACTTGGGACAGGGTCTTCTATGCTGGAAATGAATTCCATTTCAGAGTCCACGCAGCTTCTGATGAGGTCTTGAGGAAAGAAAGATGTGGCAGCCTCAGTGAACTCCGCCTCATATTCCATTTTGTAAGTTTCAGCAGTCATGTTGCGACGTTGCTCCTCCAGAAATTCTTTTGTGATGAGAGGGGACTCGCTGGACCTCACGTGATGTACGCTGTAGTTTGGGTCCATGAAGGCACGATAGAAAAAGTGATTTCTGCCCCAGGGAGTGCTAAGAAAAATTGCTGTGCCGTTAGTTGTGCTTAGCATGGGGAACATCACTTGAGTTATGATTTCTTCGGGCATGAAGGAACATTCATCAGCTATAATGAGGTCCGCTGTGTATCCTCGTAGTAAATTTGCGGAGCAAGGCAAGGCTACGATGCGACTGCCGTTGTCTAAATGAATGAGCGTGCGGGTTTTACGAACCACACTTTTCGGAAGCCAAGGATTCGAGTAGATTAAGTCGAGGATGCGGTCAAACATAATCATGCTTTGACGAAGGGAAGGACTGACAATAAGCACAAGGATTTTTGGGTTGCAGTAGGCGAAATGAATCGCTTTTATGGCGTTAACTGTGGTTTTGCCCGTTTGCCTACCCATGCAAGCCACTATACGCTTAGACTCGTCTTGTAGTAGCTTCTGCTGATATGGAAAAGGCTTAAAACCTAAAACGGCTTCTGCGAAGAGAACAGGGTCGTCTCGAAGCTTCTTAAGCTTCTTGAATAGGTCTCTCTTTCGCACGTTTGCTAAACACCCTCTTCAGAATGATGTCTCTGTACCGTTTGGGAACTTTTTCCAGCATTTTCGAGAGGCTCTCTTCATCTAGCTTTCCTAACCCAGCCTTGGTGAGCATTTTGTCCAATCGATTAACGAAAGAAGCCAGATTTTGAGACCACAAAATTTTGTGTTTATCCTCAACTTTATTGTCTTGAATTTTTTTGAGACAACGGTCAATCTCCTGCCAAGTTATTTCAATAAGTTCTTTGAGGTTGCGCTGTTTTCGAGGCATATAGACCCCCCTATTTATACTTCCAACATTCTTTCTGCCGCTTGCGGTCAGGCTTTTTGTGAGAGGAAGACTCCTGATATGGTTCCGATGAGGGCGGTGATGGCTGCGAAGATTTCGCTGTTCCAAGTTCCTAGAAAGGCTAGGTGGGCGATTTCAAGGGCTACTAGGGACATCAGCGACCCTGTTGCGACGTACACACTGTACAGAAGGCGCTTGCTGGGCGGAAACTCAACGCGTTTTCCCCTCTTCATGGTAACACGTGTTAAACTTTCGCGTATCCAGTTCCTCACTTCGCTTCACCTCTAAACCCTTTCAGGCGGCCCCGCATGTTAGTGGCCTCTTTCTCGTAGGCCCGCAACATGTGGGTGAAACCCCTACCGCCGAACTCAACCTGCTTTATAAGTGGAAGAGGAATGCCAACCAGAATGTATCTTGTGGGCGGCCTCTCAGTCACCATGACAAGGCAAGGCATTTCTTTGCCAGACACTTCTTTGAAAACTCCAGGCGTTTTCACAAGATAATCTGCTTGCGAAGGATGTTTCAGGAGTTCGCCTTCACGTTGCCAAGCGTCGAACCAATGAATAATGATCATGTCGCCTGGACGCAAATCCTTAATCTGCTTCAAAACTTCCCTATTCATTAAACATCGAGCCTCCTTACAGGATACGTTGTTTTGCCATTTTCTCTCAAGAATACGAAGAGAAAGACCGAATTTAAACCCGTTCAAAATAAATGAATTCAGAAATAAACTAAGGGTTGGAAATTGATATATTCTGGGAAGTCTTAGATGTTGTGGGGTCTGGGCTGTGGTTGAGGCTTTGCTTATTGAAAAGAAGACCTTCGATGAGATGGTTAGATTTGTGATGAAAGCGATGAGGGAGGGAGTTCCCGAAAATGAGATTTGGGCTACTCTGGAGGTTATGTCCAGCAAGGGACTTCAAGCCGACATTGAAAAAAGTTTGAATGAAATCGGTGAAGGAAAGGTCGTGAGGTTCCGAAACACCAAAGAGGCACTGGAATGGCTTAGATCCTAAGCTGATTTGCGATAACCCGCTACAAGTTTTGGGATTAAACTGGCCTCATTTTGGACCGCTAAGTTTACGGGAACATTTAAGAGAGGTTATAAAAGGCTGGGCGAAGAAGTGAGGCGAAGGGTTGAAAGGGCGATAGAAATGCTGTTGTCCAGCGAGGATCCGAGAAAGGAGGGGCATAGGCTTCACGGTCCATGGGAAGGATGCTACTCATATGAGGTGGGAGTAAAGTATCGGTTAATATATAGAGTAGAGGTTGAAAGGAAAGAAATCGAGTTTTTGGCAGTTGGGACCCACAAAATCTATTGAGAAAAGTTAGACCTCTGCACAAAAGGAATTTTCTGGCCAATTCTATAAGTAACTGAAACTCCGAGCGGCGAAACTTATTTTTTCAGTTTCTCAATGATCGAAGTAAGCTTTTTCTCGTCGTTTAAAACGCTTTCAATGATGGCGTTTGCCAAATTCTGCAACTTCACATCATGATTAAAACAAATGCGTTTAAGCTGCCTATGCAAACCCGCCTTCACCAGAACTGGCTTCCGAACCTCATCCAAGTCCAACACTTAACCTTCTTGCATTGTCACTATTTCCCGGCTTTGGTGCGGGCTAGGGCACTGCTTCTGCTTCGCAGTGCATAGAGGTAATCGGCGAGTAGAGGCGTCTCCTTCCCAAGTTCCAACGTAATCTCTAGGGTTTGTTCTGCCGCTGTTACGTGGTATTCTATGCTTATGATGCGGTAGTCTGCGTCTATGTTTTCGTTTGGAAGCGTAACGTGGATTTTGTCTCCTGGCAAAATTGGGTTTGTGGCGTAGTCGATTACCGTGCTTCGCAGGGTTATGTATTCTGCTGGGTCTTTTAGGTGTGCCAGCAAGGCTTTGGCCCTTAGTGAACATTCGTTGTCGCTGTGGAGTTCCTCGTCTACTTCTACGAGTTCCCGTAGACCATAGTTGTTTTGGCTAGCTGAATCGTCTTGGGTGGCTTCCCATCGACACTTATCAAAGAAGAGGTTGTCAACCCAGAAGCTGCCCGTGCCTGTTCCCGAAAAGTGGCAGATGATGTCGATTCTCCAGATGTTTTCCCAGTTGAAGGGCTGGGTGTTAAAAATGTCTATGGTCCATTGATCAGCTGCCTTTTCTCCAACAGAAAAGGTTTGTAGAGACCATTTATTGTTGTTTTGAATATTGATTTCCTTGCGAACGATTTGGGCGGCGCCATCTAGGAGTTGTATGGTGACAGCGCCTGAATAGGAGGAGGGAACTTTAAGCTGAAATGTGAGGCTTGGATACTTGTTGGAATTAATGGTTTTCCCCGTGTAGAAGGTGAAGAAAACTCGACCGTAGTAGTTGGATTCAGAAACGGTTAGTTTAACGCTTTTCGAGCCAACAATCTTTTCCGAAGCGTCAACGTTTATGTCGTCTCCTGCGCCTACAATCCATTCGCCTTCAGCGTGAATCAGCTTTGCAGTGGATCCTGTTCCCTCTTTCGTTAAGTCTTCTGTCCAAGAATCTTTGTTTGTTGGAATAGCCTTTTCTGCGGCGCCGAAAACCGTGATTTTGTTGCGTATGCAGTGGATGTCCTTGCGATATTCGCTGATTTCGATGAGTTCTGAGAGGCTTATGGGCGAAGTTTTGCTGTTCTTAGGGAAAAAGGCGAATTTTGCGTCAGGTTCCACCCTAAAGTCGAAGCCTATGACTCCAGCCTTGTCAACGCTTCCCGCAATATACTTTAGAATGTCGAAGACTGGGGTGTTTTCGTATTCCAGCTTTGTATAGGTTGTGTCCGTGTTTTCTATTAGCTCAGTTGAGTCGCGGACATGACTGAGACCCACATAATTGTCGATTAGGTCTTTTACGATTGCTTCGCCCTTCTGGTTTTCATAGGTTTTCGTAACCACCCGCCTGAAGAGTTTCTCGCCCCAGCAACGTCCCCTGACCTGAATGTAGTTTTCAACAGGCGTAGATTCACATCTGATTTCCTCGACTCGAACCGTTGCGATTAAGGGGCAGCTGGCTCCTCTGCCAATGCTTATGCTTCCGTTGGCGCCCACGCTGATGGGGTTGGTCACCATGTATTTCTTGTCAAAATTGGCTAGGAGACACTCGAAGCTTGAAACCTCGTCTGTGCATCCCAAGTGAACCCGCAGTTCTTTAACGTCGCCTTGGGGAGGAGTGACAGAACCGAAAACAACGGCAACTACGGGCAGAGCAACGCTCAAATAACGAAACCTCCTTTATTGAAAGCCGAGGGAGAACAATGAGACGGGGAGCGAGACTCTTCGTCATTATGGGAGTCATAACTATCTTCTTTACCTTTTACACGTTTTTTTACACCATACCTTCCATAGAATCCGAAGAGCTGGCGGCATACACACTTATCAACTCTGTTGTTTGGCTTGGAGCGGGAATAACCGAAATTGCAGTAGGCATACTTTTTGAAGAAAGACTGAAAACAAAAAGCTAAGTTCATTACTCAATGCCCCTCCTGCGGAGTTCCTCTTCACCAGCCCGTCGAATGCTAGGAGTGTGGCTAGGTATTTCAGAAACAGCAGCATTGTATTCCTTCACGCTGGCAGTTGCCGCATTCATCTGTCCCGCGAAATACCACATGGCAGCCGCAGCAGCAAGGATTACAGCGATGCCTACACCAGTTAAAGCCAAGAAAGTTGCATAGCTTATGTTCAAAGCGTTTTGAGCAGCTGTCGCCGCCCAACAAGCCGCAGCAAAGATCTTCTGGGCTATGGCTGCACCCCAGCTTGTCCGCATGAACATGCCCATAACCGTGACCACAGACATTAGGGACGAGACGGCTCGAGCCTGCTCGCTGTTAAGCAGACCAAACTGATGAGCCAGATGTGTTACAGCTACACCGGTTGCACCTAAACCAGCAATGGTTGCGGCTACAGATTTAATTCGGGCTTCCATGCTCACAGCATCGGTGGATATCCTATTGAACTCGTAACTTGCACGGTTAACAGCCCTTACCGTAACAACCATTTCATGAAAGCTCATTTAGCAGAAGCCTCCTGTATTGAGTCTCCAATTGCGCGGTTGATTCGGTTAAGGAGACTCTGCATGTGAAGTTCTACGGCGTTGCTAAGGAAACGTCGAGCCTGAATGTACCGTGTGCCGAACTCCTGGTAAACGGCGTAAGGAGCGGTCGCACCCAACCGTATAATCCAATCTGCTACTTTTGCGAAGATGCTGTCTCTCAAACGGCCAGTTCTGACGGGACATTTTGCCCTTGCAGTGTTTTTCATGGCTTCCCCTTCAAACAGCATGGCTTGGTGAACGTTGCGTTTCATGCCTTCATCTAGTAGATTCAGTTTCTCCCGCAATTCTGGAAGCCCCGCAATGTGCATCTCCATTTCAACGGACACGCCATTTCGCCGTCCTTTCCGCACTTTTACGCTCTTCTTCCGTCTGTCGATCTACCTCGTTCAAGATTACAATGAACTCTTGGATGGTTTTGGCTGGTTGCCTCCGGAACTCGCTTGGCGTCCACCCGAATTCTTTGCAGAGCCTAAACTCTGTGAGTGCTGGGTGCGGTTTTCCTCTTCGCATGGCTCTGATAAAAAACGAATTTCTTCAGCCGTGACGCTGCAGAGTCGATTGACAACTCTGGAGAACAGCTCGCCTAACTCTATGGGTATGCCGTCTTCCTCACTTAGCAACCTCTCCAAGCTGATGGGCTTCTCTGCTGGCTGTTCCCTGAGGCTTGCCCAGATGGTTTCAGCCTGAATCGCCACATAGTCGCTGTTCACAACTTGGCCTGTCACTGGATGATACTTGGTGTGTTTTTGGATGATTCGGCTTCGTTTAGCCCAGCTGATCTCCTGAAACACGTATTTGCCAGCGTATTCCTCTCCGAATCTATCGTCGATTTCGATGGTTTCGGTTTTCATCCTCATTCCTCTCTAGCTTATCACTACGGTTTTGGCCACGAAAGGCGCCTTCACGGAGACTAGGTCTTCGATTCGTGTTGGCGGGGAAACGCTTTCCCATTTGCAGTTGCTGAATACCGCTTTGTTGGTTCCTCCCAGTCCGAACTCTAGGGAAAACTCTGCGTCGTTTACTATGTCGTCGAATTCTTCTTTGGTTTCGAAGTCGAAGGTTATTTCTCCGCTGCATTCTCGATGGCGCTCTGGAAGATACTTGAGCATGTGTCCGCTGGTTGTCCTTATGACTGGCACGCGTTTCAGGTTGTTTTCGATGGTGAAGCTGAAGTCTGTGACGCGTTCCAGCGTGGCTCCGCCCTTCTTCACATAGCTACTGTAGTAGGGAACGGCTCCAGAATAGTCGGCGTAGTTTGCGCCACTGATTTTCGAGGTTTCAACCGCCACGTCTTGACCAATCAGTTCGGCAACCGCTTTCAGGAGTCCCTCCACGGAACATTCAACGGTTAGGCGGTTGAACCTACAGCCCTTGTGCAGCAAGTCGATGATGCCGGTTGATTTTTCGTAGATGACTTCCACGCTTAGGGATTTCAGCGTCTGAACATGCTGGAGGAAGTTTATGGGGGAGTCGCTGGGCAAGTTGTAGGCTATCTTGAGTCCCACCTGCCTTAACCCCTTGCGAATCGCCTGCAAATCTCTGGAACCTGTGCCGCGGACCTTTATGAGTCCGGGATTTAGGGCTGGCTCAACGCTTTCAGCTGTGGCTATTCCCAGCATGGTTGGGTTTGTGGGAGTCACTCCGTAGGTTGATTCTTCCACGTAGTAGGCTTTTGCTTCGTGGGCGCCATATACTGGTGTAGTCATTCTTTTTCACCTCTTTCACGTGACTTGAACACTTTCAAACAACCAAGTTTTGACCATGAATTCTGTGCGCCAAAGGAGAGGTTTCACGCGCACCTCGTCTTCATCCCTGTAAGAAACGATGTCCACGTAGGTGATTCCCTCAACCGTTACAGCGCACTCGGAATAGTCGCAATGGATTGCGGCTGAGGAAACTCCGTCGCTTGGGTTCGTGGTTCTCGCAAGCAGATAGACATAGCCGTTGGCGTCGATGAATTCTGTTAGGGACGACGTTAACGTAACAAGGATTTCTTCGTCGCTTCCACCCGTTCCGGTTTGGGCGTTCTGCCAAGCATAAGCCGTAAAATTCCAAACCTTCACAGTTACGCCGTTTCCGGCAGGAGCCGTGCCGTAGCCCTCAAACTTTAAAACAATTTTCTTGGCAACCTTCTCGTCAGATTCTATCTTGAAGCGGAACAGGATGAGGGAGTATTTGCCATTCTCAGACTGGGAATAGCTGAAACGGTTGTCGTCGCTACTCCAAATCTTTTCATACTCAGAAGCTGAAAGCTCAGTCCAGTCCGAGGCGTCTGGAGCCAGCTCGGAAGCCGATTTTGCATAGTAGGCCTTATGCGTTCCGGTGAGGGGGCCAACTCCAACAAAATTGTAGATGGTTTCGTTTGGCTTCGTCCTTTTCTCCCTAACAACACGGTTGATTTCCTGCCTAAGCTTGTTCCTCATTTTTCTGCCCGTAACTCCGGGCTTGTCAACCACCCAAACGTTCACGCGGGCATAGCCAACCCTTCTGCGCAGCGTTGCTGAGAAACCGATTTTCTGGTCTTCGCTGTGGTCTAGGCCCACTGTTACCTGCCCATCATAGTTTTTGAGGAGTTCCCGGTCGTACCATTCTGTGCTGACGTAGATTTTGGCTAGAGACCCATCGTCTTTTACAACTCGCACGTTTTTCTCAAGCAAGCGAACAAGGGTTGTGACGGGGTCTTCGATTTCTACCATTAGCCAAGCAGCCTCCTGCAAAGAGCCCTCCGATACATGAGTTGGCCTTGGAAATCAAACTCCTCAACTGGACCAACCTCGTAGTCGACGCCTTTTCTCCGGATTCTGTCGTGGTGGCGGATGGGCGCAAAAACGTGGACTGCGATATAGTCGTTGACTATGTAGCCCGGTTCGAGGACGATTTCGTCTGGTCTGGCAAGGCTTACCATGGCTTTGATAGTTACGCCTTTCCCGTAGGTTACAGATTCCTCGGCTTGTCTCACGGGGTACAGGGTTACGTCTTCGCCGTGGAAACGCAAAATTCTGGTGAAGGGCGTTACGGGCGGACTATACTTCAGAAACAGCATGGAAAGCCATGAAACTGTTACAGTAGCCTTCTTGTTTTCAACTGGGCTGTAGTCCTGGAATTTGACGCCCCAATACATGAAATCTTCCTGATGAGAATCTATTATCTTGAAGCTGAACTCTAGGGCTGACTTGTCGTGGCCAGTTCTAATCTGCCAAAGAATCCCCGATGTAACCGCGTCATAGTATTCGCATTCAACCTTCCTAGCGGCTACGTCAATGTAGCCTGACCAGCAGACAGCCGAGTTGTAGGCTGGATAGTCCGCGCTCGGACCAATCGTGTTAATGAACTCATAAACCTTCCTAATCGTTGGGCTCCAACCTTCATGGTGGAAAAGTCCGCACAGGGCATAGGCGAAATCATCGTCATAGATGGTGTTGGACGTGCCTATTCTATGCCATTCTCCGTCTCCGCTTGGCGGAGGAGAATAGCGCATGTAAAGTTCCTCGAAGCCGCTTCTATAAAACTTGAGAGCCTCATCCATCATTGTTTGATATTTTGCCTCCCCAGTGCATTCGTGAAGCATTTTTAGGGCGATTAAGCCGTACAAGTCGACAATGCATATTTCCGTGAGCCAAGCGCCTGCAATGGTGACGACCTGGGCGAAACCTCCATAATACTTGTCATGTTGACCTAACTGACTCGGCTTTTGTTGCATGTTGTAGAGGAAGGTTCCTCCAGCCAGCTTGGCAGCGTCAAGATAAGCTGAGGTGCTTGTTAGGTCATAGGCTTTCAAGAGGGCTGGAATAGCCCGCATGGCGTCGATGCTGTAGTAGTAACTACTGCCATCCTTACTCTGGAAGCCTCCGTAAGCCAGCTTGGCGTCGTCTGTACATTGAATGGACAAGATGTAGTCAGCCAAGGCCACAATTTTATTGTAGACATTCGTTTTTTGGCTTTCAAACTGCTCATCAGAGTATGCTTCGTAGAGGAAGTCTATGGCGTGGGCTGCTGGTGCTGGACCCCTACCCCACTCGGTGTCTACTCCACTTCCAGGAATGTAATAGAAGTACGGCGCACAGTCCAAGATGAAGTTGAAGTAGGCTTGAGGAACGTTTCCCATTTTAGACCCTCTTCAAGGCTGTTCCGCGCAGCTTTTTCAACATGCGTTCAAGCTCGGTTTGCAGAACATCCAGTGGAGGCGCTTTGCTTAGTACGCTGACGTTTTGGTCTCCAACCGAAAAGCTTAGGCCCACGGCTGAGCCGCCGGTTAGGTAGCAAATGGCGTACACAGCCGCGAGAACCGTGATGAACTCCTTCTCAGAGTCGGTGCAGTTGCCAGAATCTATTTCTCGGTTAGTCTCCAACTCCAGCGTAACCTCAGCCCGTTTAATCATCTTCAAAACCTTCGCATCTGGAACTTCCGCCGAGGTTACATTGATTACGTCGCGAACGTCATCGACTGAAACGGATGCCAAGCTTTCTGTCACCGAGAGATAGAAATAAAATAAGCTTAATTTAAACTTATTTCACGAAAAAAAGCTATTAAAAAGGATTATTTCGAAATTGTTGCTTTTAGAAAAGAGAGTTTTTCTGAGTGTTTGTTTTGAAGCAGAAAGCCTCTCAATGGTTGTTGTATAGAAAAAGGAGGAAGGGGGAGGAAACTTCAATTAATTTTGTTATTTCCTTCCTTCCCTTTTTTCTTGGACGCTATTTTACCACTTCTCTTCCTCTTCTTCCTCCCATTCCTCTTCTTCCCATTCTTCCTCTTCTTCCATTTTCTATTCCTCCAAAGCATTTTACAACCCCTCCCATAATTTGTATATATACATTTTTCCCCAAGAAAAAAGACATAATCATCCTCTTTTAAGGGAAATAAACTCCGAGCGCTCTTCTTTTTCGCCTTATATACCAGATTATGATGTGTACGATGGACTTAAGCAATATGTGAAAAATTGGTTCAGTTTTGGATTTGTCGGAGCAGTAATGGCGTGCTTATATCTATTTTGTGTCTTTTGCAAGTTTCGAAGACGGTTCTGTGTAGTTCTGCATCTATTTCCGGCAGTCCTTTTATGTCGTTTATGAACACGTAAAGGGTGTATTCAACGGCGTAGTTCTGAAATTTTGTTATCCAAACATATGGTTTGGGTTCCTTTAAAACTCTGGGAATTTTTTCAGCAGCCTCTAACAAGGCTTTTTCCACTTCTTGGCTGTCGTATTCAAATCCAGGCGTAACCGTCACATGTCTTCTAATTATTCTCTTTTTTCCAAAATTGTCAATCTCAGCCTTAAGTAATTCTTGATTTGGAACTGAAACTAAAACATTGTCGAGAGTTAGCATTTTAGTGTAGATTAATTCAATGGCTACGACGTCCGCGAATTGACCGTTAAAGAATATTCTGTCTCCAACCCTGAAGGGTCTGCTGGTCATCACTATCAAGCCGGAGATGGCGTTTCCAAGGGTGTTTATGGCCGCAAAACCTATGATGGTGCCGCCGAGAATGGTTAAAAGTCCAGATATTAAACCCAGCGTTACTCCAAACTGCGCCAAAATGGCTGACAGCACCACGAGGGCGACGACCCATTTGACGATCCTGTTCAAAGTGTAGGCAAGGTGTTCCTCCAGCTTCTTCTGCTCCTTCAGCCTTGTGATTTCTCTGGCAATAATTTTGTAGAGAACATATCCGACAATGACTGAAACAAACAAAAACAAGATCATATCAAGGTTCGAAAGGACCCACTCGCCTATAGCATTAACAAAATCTAGTATGCTCACGTAGAAGACCCCTTCTGATTCTATGCATCTACCGTCTTTTAAAATGTGTTGAGTCTATGCTCAGATGCGCTCACTTGAAGAACTTACTTTTTGTTTTCCAGAAATTCTTTCCTCATAATTCCAGGAATTGGTGGCAGTATGTTTTCTTCCTCAAGTTTCTTTTTTATTAATTCCGTAATTTTGGACTTGATGAATTCCTCGTTTTCAGGGTCATTTATCCAGAATAGGGACTCTAT